>Ga0265323_10000019_pt1 | contig 89556 bp, 100 predicted proteins | sample 41225metaG_FD_193580 | JGI IMG/M metagenome (GOLD analysis project Ga0265323, IMG submission 193580) | Rhizosphere microbial communities from Carex aquatilis grown in University of Washington, Seatle, WA, United States - 4-12-25 metaG | ecosystem: Host-associated > Plants > Roots > Rhizosphere...
ATAGCAATTATACGTAAAGAAGTAATAAAATTCGGAAGAGTAAATATTGAACTCCAATCGATAGAGGGCTTTGGAGATTTTAAAGTTTCTTTTTGAATGATATTTTTTTTAACCATTTTCATTTCTTTTTTTGCAATTTTTGCAGTTTTTTTAGTCTTCTTCATTATATCACCATTTCTCGTTTCTAATACCGATATAAAATGCAATATGATTTATAATCACATGCAAAAAGAATGTTACCAATGCAGAGCATAAAAATAATTGCCAAGTCAATGCGTAAAAGGCTATTGGTAAAACAAAAATATATGCACCTATTACATGATCAATCTGATCCCAAGGAATTAAACTTTCTCCAGAACCTTTATCAAGTCTACGTTTAAAGAAACTTTCTACTAAATCACCAGTTATAGCACCTACACTTAACAATATACCGAGCAAAATTATGGTGTAATGACTGGTATAATTTATTCCAGGAATACTTAGAGTCTGAAAGAATGAATGAAATATTTTACTCTCATACAAAAACATTTGAAGATATGCTCCAATTAATCCGCCAATTATTCCAACCACATATCCCCTATAAGTTTTATTCTGACCAAAAATACTTCTACCATCACGAAATTTCTTTCCCCTGTCTATCGGAATTTTGAGAAACTCTAAAAATTTAAATTTCTTAGCAATTGGTGGAGCCATATTTGCAAAATATGCTGGAATCAAGAAGTATGCACTTTGTAATAACAATAATACTAGAGCATTAACCATAAAACCAAATATACACCTGTCGATTTATTAAGTTTTTGACAATTTTGAAGGTATAAATAGAGCCATAGAATCAAAATCTTATCTCAAAAATAACATTCTGTATCCCTTTTGGTCTTGTCTTAGAATCATATCTGACAATTTCATGAAAGCCACATTTTTCTTGAAGCTTAATTGATACTTCATTTTTTGAACCGACATCAGCATACATTCCTAAAAATCCTTTTTTCTTAGCGACGCCAAATGCATACTTCGTTAATTTGGTTGCAATGCCCTTACCTCTAAAATTCGAATGGACTCCGACTCCAGCATGATACGCATATGTTTTGTTAAGTTTTATTTTTTTAGGAACGTCTGTAAGATGAGTTTTTATAGAATCTATTATGAAATATCCTACAACTTGTTTTAATTTACTTTTGGAATCAGATTCAGTATAGACTACATATATGCGACTCTTCATCGCTTCAGAAATAATTTTTTTCAATTCAGACAAAGATTTTCCAGGATAAATGTATGCAGCATAATTTGTATTCTGCATAACTTTAATTATAGAATCAATATCTTTTATGGTGGCTTTCCTACATTTGAACATATACTGCCTCTAAACCAAAATCTCTAAAATAAAAAATAAAAAAAATAAATGATTAGAACCAACTAATAATATTATTTACATATACTTGGTTCAAATGTTTTTTGTTCAATAATGCATTCGATATTTCTGATTTCACTTTTACCAAATCTATATGATCGGCAGTTTCTTCCTCTTTAGCAAGCGCATTGGCAAAATTTGCACTGTATTGATTGTATTTTCCTATTTCAATAAGAAGTTCTTTAAATTTTTCTTCGACGTGTGAAAACGAATGCTCCTCTTTATTTTTCTTATGAGATTCAACCGCTTTAATCGCTTCTTCAACATTAGAATCCAAATCTCTTAATTGCTTCAAAAGATCAATTGCCCACTTCTTTAATTTAACAGGTTTGGTAGATCCTCTAGGATGTTCGGCCATTATGTCTACTAGTGCCGAGTATGAAGAATTATGTGACATAGCTTCCTTTATGGAATTCTCCACGTGCATATGCATTTCAGCTAAGAATTTGTCGACCGTCTGAACGTCGGAAACAGAAAATGATTTTAGAGCGCTGAACTTCTTCAACATCTCAATACTATACCTAATATAATCTTTATGTAAAAACATATATCTCACCCAAGATATACATAAACGAGGCTATTTATATATTTAGTGAAAAATTTGGGATAATTTTCGCTTAGTTTAATTTAAGTCTGTTTATAATATTTTTCGAATGGACCGTGGCTTTTTACGTCTTTGACTAATTCTTTCGGCGTTAATATAGAACGCCAGCTTATTAACGCCCCTGATGGAGAGAGAACTCGCACTATTTCTGATTCGATTTCGGGTATATATTTATCGCTAATAATTTGTCTATCAATACCGCTTGTCAGCACGCTTACACTATTTGAAGGCAATCTTTTAAGAAAAGTAGTCATATCCTCAGGAACTAAAGCCACAGGAATATCAAGTTCACGAGATAGATATTTATCCATTCTCCCAACAATTCTTGATACCGTTTCTTTATTATACCATGATGCTCTAGGATCAGTTTGTAAAAAGTTTTTCATAATCGTAATTTTTTCAACCAAATCAGAATCTCCTATTCCATTATAAGAATTAAATTTTTCATATAATCTAGGAATGTGGACGTGGTCATTACCAATATATGCTTTGGCTCCTGCAATTTTAGCAAAAATATATCCGTCCAGATTTCTGCCACAGCCTAAATCAACAAGTATTTGCCCTTCAATTGATTCAGTTGCATTCATAAGATAATTGCCGTACTGAAAGAACTCCCAGACAAATAATCTTGGGTTAGTAGGATCGGCTCCTTTTAAAACTTGTAATTTATCTCTAAGATTTTGTTCAGTTAAATTTTCTAAAGAAATAATTCCAGTAGAATTTGCTTCAGATAAAATATCTTTCAATGAAACTAAAGATGAATTTGTCATGTTATCCCCTACAAATCACCTCTAGACTTATTCAATAAAAATAATTAAAAAAATATTATAAAAAAATACAACATATGACTTAGTACTCACAATACAGTTTAAAGAACTGCTCCATACGTTTAGCTCTATCTATTGCGATAGTTTTGTTATATACGTTCATTAAAATTTCGCCTTTCAACAATTTAGCTCCATCCAATATCTGAAACAAAAGTTCGTTCGGTTTAATTTCTTGTAGTTTCTCTATACTTGAAATTATGCCATTAAGTACTTCAGTAACTGCTGCATTGTTCAGAGTATTCTTGCTTAGAAGAGATAATAATACATCTATTCTTTTCTTCAATTCTCTTTTCAATAGAGCACTAGTCAATCCCATAAGTATCTTACTTAATCGTTTTCAATTCTTGGAGCTAGAATAAATACCATCTGGATCTTATCTAATTCCTTATATTCAAGCTTCAAAGGATAATCTTTGCTGAATTGAACATGTACAGTGCTACTTATCTTTGCACCTTGAATCATTTTCTTCAAGTATTCTATAGAATATTTTGATTTGACTTTTTCAGTTGTTTCAATATGCACGTCTTCTTCTGCTTTTATTTCAACAGTTGCTTTTCCTGTATCTCCACTTGCATTCACAATGAATTTTTTATCTTCAGATTGGAATGTTACTGATTCAGCAACAATCTCAACATCTTCAATAGCATCATTCAACATGCTTGATGGACACTTTATATTTGTCTTGAACTTCAAGTCTGGCTCTTTATGTTCCTTCTCTTGCTGGTCTATTAAAGGCAAGTAGAATGTTCTTATAGTTGAACCGCTTAAAATTATCTTTAATTTATTTTCTGCAACTTCTAGAGTCAAATTATCACTACCTTTGATTCTTCTTAAGACTTGCTTAAGATTATTCAAATTTATAGCAATATCTGTTTCTTCTTTTACATTATACTCGACAAATGCAGAACTTAATAGTCTAAATATTACCATTGCAACATTTGCTGGATCCATGGCAATCATTTCAATGCCATTCTTTCCAATCTTAAATTTTGCTTCTGTAACTAAATCAGAAATAATTGTTATTGGTTCCTTAATAAGCTTCGTTTCAGCTAATACTAATTTCATATTCAACGCCCCCACATACAATGATATAGTAGTAAACGCTTATAGGTTTAAAAATTTGATTGTTGCATTGGCTTTGTTCAAAAAGTTTGCGCCTAGCGAGCCATCAATACATACAGCGATAACAAATAGCTCGAAAGCAGATAAATGTCACAACCAATGCGAGCGCGCAACGCATAGCGATTCAGATTAAGCATAGCAAAGTTTTTAAATTATTATTCTAGAGCAAGATGTATGAAACCTAAAACCAATAATTCTAAGAATATTCAAAAGAAAAATAGCAGTAAAAATACTAATACTAATAAAACAGCGCCAGTAAAAGGTGAGGTATGGGAATTAGAACCAATTCTAGCAGGAAAATCATTCGACGAGTGGCTAAAGATAATTAATGCTCAAGTCGAGGCATTCAAGAAATATAGAGCCCTATTAAATGATAAGATAACTCCCAAAAAAGTTCTCGAGATAATACAACTTAAAGAAGAGATATATGTGAGCGTAGGAAAATTAGAAACATACTATGCATTAGGATTTTATGCAGATACAAAAGATTCTGAGGCTCTTGCAAAACTTGGACAATTAAAACAGATAAGTACAGATATAAGTAATGAAATGATGTTCTTTAGTCTATGGTTTATGCACGTAAAAGATGATGTGGCGCAAAAAATAATAAATTCTCAAGAGATAAAACAGTATAAGTATTACATGGAATTAATAGTAAAATCAAAACCTTATACTAAAAGTGAAGAAATTGAGAGAATAATAAATATTAAAGACGTAACAGGTGGAGAAGGCTATGCTGAACTTTATAATATTATCACAAGCAACTATACATTTCAATGGCTAGGTAAAGACACATCTAAAGAAGAGATAATAGCATATTATAGAAGCGAAAACCCTAAATTTCGAGAAAAGTCATATGAATTAATGTTAACGAAGTATAAAGACGAAAGTACAATACTTGCAGAAATATACAAAAACGTTGTCATGGATTGGTGTAACGACGGTATAAAGATAAGAGGATATAAAAACAGCATAAATATAAGAAACCAAAGTTATGATGTAAGCGATAAAGCAATAGAAACCCTACTTAAAGTTATAAGAAAAAATGTCGGAATATTTACTGAATATTTCAAAATAAAATATGCACTAAATAAAAAGGCAGGACAAAAATATTCTTATTCAAGATATCACTTATATGCACCATTTATTACCAAAAATAAAAAGACATATTCTTATGATAGCAGTAAATCTTATGTTCTAGAAACATATAAACTATTTGATAAAAGATTCTACGATAGAGCACTACAAATATTTACAGAAAAACATGTGCATAGTCATCCAACTTCAACTAAGCGCGGTGGAGCGTTCTGCTATGATATGCCAAAATCAATGACTCCATATATTCTGCTAAATCACACAGATACTCTTAAAGACATGTCAACAATGATACATGAACTAGGACACGGAGTACACGATTTATTCTCGTCAGAAAAACAAACAGATACAGAAAAGCATGCATCATTAACTATATGTGAAACTGCATCTGTATTTAGCGAAATGTTAATGGCAGATAGATTGCTTAAAGAATCTAAAAATGTCGACGAAAAAAGACAATTAATAATGGAATCTCTAGATAATCAATGGGCAACAATAATAAGACAAGCATACTTTGTAATATTTGAGCAATTTGCTCATGAACAAATAATGAAGGGATCTACTAAAGAAGTATTAGATGAGCATTATTATTCGTTATTAAGAGAACAATTTGGAGATATGGAGATTCCAGAAGTATTCAAATATGAATGGAATTATATACCGCACATACACGAGACGCCATTCTACTGCTATGCATATGCATGGGGAAACCTATTTGTATTAGCATTATACGATATGTATAGAAAAGAAGGTAAATCTTTTATCGACAAATATATCGACTTACTTAGTGCTGGCGGAAGCGATAGCCCAGAAAACTTGATGAAAAAACTAGGGTGCAATCCTGAAAGTGAAGAATTCTGGCAAAGAGGCTTTAATCTAGTTAAAGAAGAGATTGAAGAACTAAAGAAATTAGGATAAACTACTACTCCTTCAAGATAGAGTCTACCAGTATCGAGTTTTCATAACTTTTATAAATAAAACTTTATTCTAACTATAAATAGTTAACTTTCTTAACTATTCATAGTATTAACTATAAATGTTGTATGATAAAAAATTAATACAAAAAGTTATGGAGGATAAAATGGAAGATGCTAAAATTCAGAAATTCACGAACAACATAATTTTGCTGTTTCCAATATACCATAAAAATCTAATAAAATCTCAGGATCAATGCTCATTAATAACTCCTTTTAATCCTAAATTTAGAATTATGGGTATGCTAATGTTTTATGGAACTATGCCTATGTCAACCATATCAAAAAAATTATGCGTAACAAAACCAGGCATAACTGCTCTAATAAATAAGTTAGTAGACGACAAAATGGTTACAAGACATCATGAAGAAGAAGATAGACGTATAATAAAAATAAGTCTTACTGAAAAAGGAAAACAATATCTTCTAAAGAGCAGAAACGAAACAAAAGAAACCATTAAAAAGAACCTGTCAACTCTTAGCCAAACTGAGTTCAATAAACTATTCAAAGCATCGGAAGATATGATTCAAATATTATCCAAGATAAACGTAGGCGAAGACATAAGTAAAGCAATGGATAAAATAAAACTTTGAGAAGGCTTTGAGAAATTTAAGAAAAATAATGCAAAATCAACAAATAATAAACAACTAGTTAATACATGAGGAAAAATGACAGACCAAAAAAAACCAGAACATAAACCTGAACATGAACATCCGAAACCTAATATTATACAAAAAATAAGACAACATAAGTTTTTCTTAGAAATAGTTTTAGTCACAATAATAATTATAATTATAGCAAGTATATTGATATATGTTAACATATCAAGCAAAATATCAATTGATTCTTCAGTTATATATGCACCAACAATTTCTCTTGCACCCCTAACGCCAGGCGTTCTAGAAAGAATATATGTATCAGAGGGTGATGCTGTTGGAAAGAGAAAAACTGTTGCATTAATAGGAGGACAACCTCTTACCACAACGACAGGAGGCATAATTACGTCAATCAAAAATACTCCTGGACAAATAGTCAGTAGCGCAACTCCTATAATAGAAATGATTGATCCTACTCAATTGAGAGTTATAGGTCACATAGATGAAGATAAAGGACTTGCAGATATAAGAGTCGGTCAAAAAGTTACATTTACCGTTGATGCATTTGGATCCAAACAATATGAAGGAGTTGTAGAATCTATAGGAGCCAGTGCGAGACAACAAGACATAGTGTTTAGTATATCGGATAAAAGACAAGTAAGTCAATTTGATATAACTGTAAAATATGATGTAGATAAATATCCTGAACTCAAGAATGGAATGTCTGCAAAGATGAAAGTATACAAATAGTAATATAAACATTATTCCAAAATATTTTTATCACAGACAAGCTGAAAATGGATAAATACTCATGGTAAAGTCTGAAAACTTGAAATGGTGGATACTGACTACAGTCATAATAGGTACATTTCTAGGAAGACTTGATCAAACAATAGTCAATCTTGCACTCCCAAGAATTATTGATGATTTTGGAATCACAGTAACTGCTGCAGGATGGATTGGTACAGCATACATTCTTGCTAACGCAATATTTGTTCCAATATGGGGAAAATTAGGAGATACAATAGGAAGAAAAAAAGTATATCTAATAGGATTCAGCATATTCATATTCGGATCATTACTTGCGGGGCTTGCTTGGAATCTAAGTTCAATGATTGTATTTAGAGTAATACAAGCCATCGCAGGCTCCGCAGACTATCCTACAGCCATGGCAATAATTGCTGTAACATTTACTAAAGGTAAAGAAAGAGCGCAGGCTCTAGGATTATGGTCAGTATCATTTGCTGCAGCATCAGTATTCGGACCACTCGTGGGCGGACCATTAATTGATACATTCGGATGGCGATCAGTATTTTTAGTAAATATACCAGTAGGATTAATTGGAATTGCAATGGCAATGACATTCATCAGCGAGTCTACATCAGGAGAAAAAAATGCGAAATTCGATTGGTGGGGCGCAATAACACTTGGAATCGGATTATCATCACTTGTTTTAGTTTTAGATAAAGGTCTTGATTGGGGATGGACTTCTGGAACTGCTATACTAATGTATGCTTTGACAATAATATTCTTATTAATATTTTATTATATAGAGCAGAACCATGATGAACCAATTGTAGATTTCAAATTCTTTAAATCTATAGTCTTTGTAGGAGCTCTCGTTAATAATTTTATAGTATTCATGGCACTAATGGGTGCAATATTTTTGATACCAGTATTTGTTGCGACATTTATGGGATATAACGCTACACAAACAGGATATTTATTTTTACCAATGGCATTCTTTATGGTGATATCCTCGCTGATAGGATCAAGATTGACTGGAAAAATAAAATCACATATAGTAATTACTGTAAGTACTATAATTGCTGGAATTGGATTATTAACTTTTACAGTATTAGATCCAAGATCAGGTCCACTTGATATAATAATTCCTATGTCAATAATGGCTTTTGGTTTAGGATTTGCAATGTCGCAAAGAACTAATGCAATAGCCTCTGTCGTTCCAGAACATGAGATGGGAATGGCATCTTCAGTATTAGCATTATCAAGAAGCATTGCTGGAGCATTCGGAATAGCATTATTTGGAACATTACTCAGTAATTCCGTCGGAAGAGCAGTTATTAATACAGCAAGAAATAGTATCATACACGCTACAAGTTCAGTAGCATATCAAGAAGGTGCCACACTAATAATTCTACATGCTAACATCGTCGCGTATCATATAGTATTCTATGTTGCAGCAGCAGTGTTATTCTTTGGAGCAATAATGTCGTTCTTCATAAAACCAAAAGTTGAAAGAACAGATGTTCAAGTGCATATAGAATAAAATAAAAATCCTAGGATAAAATCTGATAATGGTTACCAACTATCATTTAATATCACTTAATATATTTTTGGAATTCTTGCTGACTGATGAATATTTTTTTATTATCACGTTCAAAACCATACATTGTGTCTTTTTCTTCTACGCATCTTGGTAGAAGACCATGATTATCTATGTGTTTAATAGTCACAATTTTATCAGTTATGCCATCATGATTAACGTCAATATATATTGGTGCAACTTCTTTATGACAATAATCTCTAATTTTTGAATCAATCACAATAAAAGATATTGATGCGGCAGCACTTAGTACTAAACTTACGCTTAATAATTTATTGAATGCTTTATCGTTCATATTATCTTCAGGATAAGGGAACATATTCTTATTTATAAAAATTATTACACTGGACGCAAATCCTTGCAATAAACATTTAAATAACCTCTATGTCCGCAAAGTATGTACATTCCAAAACGTTATGGTGAAACCAGGGTTGATAATTGTCCATTCTGTGGAAGACAAGCTATTATAAAAAGCCCTCAAGGAATAGCTGTATGTAAAGATCATAAGGATATGAATCTTCCTGAACTTAAATGTGTCTGCGGTTCATACTTAATGATGCAAGAAGGAAAGTTCGGAGTATTCTTTAATTGTATTAAGTGCGGAAATATGAATCTAAAGAAAGCACTTGAAGTAAATCCTAATATTATGAAAGCTGAAAAAAGCAAAGAGAAAACAACAAAACCAAACATAGCTAAAAAACAAGAATCTCGAGTCGAAACAGTAAGAAGCGATGATTCAAGATATTTTGGTTGAAGCAGGATAAAAGTATATATTAATTCTATATTTATACTACATAAGATTTATATAAAATAAAGTCGTTCTATAATCATGAAAGATACTATCATGAGTGCTATAAGTTCTGACCTAGGGTATATAGAATTATTATACTACAAATTTCAAGATAACTTCCATGATACCCCTCAGAAGATGGCAGCATTAGAAATTATTGTCAATAATCAAGTATATACTAATCCGCCATGGAATAAAGTGCAGGAATTACATCAAGAATATAATAAATTAAAGATAACTTATAATCTAAAATTATAAAAAATTATATAACTTATTCTTTAATCTATCCTAAACCTATGCCCATTCTTGAGTATAAAACAATTCTTATTTTCTCTATAACCCATTTCTTCGGCTAATTCTAAGAATTTTTCTGCCGTTGCTATTTCAGAATGTGATGGCAAAAGCATTTCTGGTTCGATTGTATTTATCAAGTCTCTTTGATCTTCTCTTGCACCATGTCCAGAAACGTGGATGTCTGTAAATATTCTAACCTTCTTCTTACGAAGTTCGGCTTCCATTGCAGCCCTATTTGTTATATTGGCTTCACCAGGAATTATTTGACAACTAAATATCACAATATCTTCTTTCTTAAATTTGAAATAATTCTGGAATATCATTCTTGCTAGAACTGATTTTGGTTCTCCTTGATGTCCTGTTACAACGAATACATAATCTTCTGGATTCTTGCAATTCTTTAAGAATTTCTGAACTTGTTGTCTATATTTTATTATTTTTGCTTGCTTAGAAAATTCTACTATACCACATTTTTCTCCAGCCATAACATATTTATCAAGGCTTCTACCCAAAAATACCACTTTTCTATTCAATTGTTTAGAAAATTCTAATATAGATTTTATTCTCGCTAAATGACTTGAGAATGTTGATACAATAATAGCTTTACCTTTACTATTTGTACTAAGCATTACTTCACGTAATAACTCTTTAGCAACAGACTCTGAAGGAGTCTTAATAGGTTTATGTGCATATAATGAATCTATAATCAATGCCTTAACATTTTTCATCTCTCTCATCCTACCAATGTTGGATTTATTTCCAAGAGTCGGCTGATTATCAAGCTTAAAATCGTTAGCATATACTATTGATCCATATTTTGTGTGAACAACAATTAATGCAGCGTGCACAACTGAATGAGTGACGCTTATGAATTCTATTTTTATATTATCTGAAACTTTGAACATTGAATTAACATCATGAGATATAATCTTATTGTGAACTTTAATCTCTTTATCAGCAATTAATGCTTTAAGAACTTCCATTGTATATGGAGTTCCATGTATTGCGCACTTAAATTTTTGCGCCAAGAACGGCACTGCACCGACGTGATCCAAATGTGCATGACTTACACATATTGCTTTTGTTAATGGGATCCAATCTTCTATTAAATTTATATCTGGTACCGCTTTTATTTCTATTAATTTATTGAGCGATAAATCTGCGTCATCATCATCTCCTGTATAATCTATGTAATGTTGTAAATGTAATCCCATATCTAAGATTACTACTTCATCATCTACTTTAATTGCTGTGCAATTCTTTCCTACTTCTCTAAATCCGCCTATTGGCATAATTTCTATCATTTTATTTTTTTTCCTCTGTACTAAATTGTAATTAGTATATTTTATATTATCTTATATTATAGTTAATTTTTGTCTGTTTAAGTCTGTTTAATATATATTATAGTCTAATTCGTATTAAGAACTATAAAAATATTTGTTTTTCAACAGCTTTTTCGAAATCACTCATAACTTTAGAAAATTATAATTTCAAATTATCTTAAATTCTTAGAGAATAAATGTACTTTCTTAATTAACTTAATATTATAGGGAGTGAAGGATAGTTTATAAATTCGATTAAAAAACGTAAAAAAATCTCAAACAATTTAAAATATTTAGAAAAAGCATCGTCTAAAATCATAATGATACTATAAAAACCTAATATTACTTAATTCATAAAATAATATTCTAACACCAGAATTTTTTTTCGGCGAAACATCTTCTAATCTACAAGCAATATTTGTATCTGCAATCACGTATTCTAAAGTTTTGTTCGAATTACAACTTTTGTCAACATAATCATATATTGATTCTTCTGACTCATCTTGCAAATGATTCTTAACTTTAAATAAAGATAAATTATTGTTCTTTGTATTGTTCCTTGGTTTAGGTATAAAAGTTAGTTCATTTGCTCTTGAAAAATTAAAACCTGCAGAAGTTAAAGACGCGAACTTTCTACCATCAGCGTCTACATCTAATTTAACATAAGGCATGTTGCTTTCTTTAATTGACACATGATTAAAACAGTATAAGGCTTGTAAATCTATATATTCTGATGCTTCAGTAAAAAATATTTTTTTATTTTTAGAATACGACAAATATTCAACATCAAGTACATCCTTGCAAAAATTCTTTTGGATGTCAGTCATATTATTAGGAATTACCATTTTAATATCTTAGAATCTTAAAATATTTATAAAGATTTTGGTTCTGTTGTCACGTATAGGTAAGAAAAGGATTACAAGCCGTACGCTACACAAGTCATCGACAATGAACTATAAAAAATCTTTGTACAAAAGAATTTAGGAGGTTCATCTTTGGAAGCGCCTACAACATATAATAATGGAATATAATGATCGTTAGTAGGAACTGCATATTTTCCATAATGATGTTTTTTGTATGTCAACAAATTTGAAATATTATTTTCATCCAAACTCTTTCTTACGAATTCGTCAAATTCTATCGCCCAAGGAAATGGTTCACCATTCATACGCATCATACCAAGATTATGAACTATGTTTCCGCTTCCGAGTATTAATACTCCTTGAGATCGGAAAAGAGAAAGTTCCTTTCCGATTTTAATATGGGTCTCTAAAGGTAAACTCGGATTAATACTTAATTGTATTACAGGAATATTTGCATCTGGATACATCTTAACAAGTACAGACCATGTTCCATGATCTAGTCCCCATGTATCATCTAATTTCACATCGACGCTTTTAACTAATTTCTTCACAACTTTTGCATATTCAATTGAACCCTTTGCAGGATATGCTATTTGATATAATTCTTCTGGAAAACCATAGAAATCATGAATGGTCTTGGGATTTGCAGTCGACAAGACAGCAGTGCTGTCCTTTAACCAATGCGCAGAGATACATAATATTAATTTTGGTTTAGGAATTTTTTTAGCAATCTTCTTCCACTCATCCGTAAATTCATTATCTTCAATAGCGTTCATTGGAGATCCATGTCCAATGAAAAGAACAGGCATTAATTTGTTAGCATCACTCTTAGTCATAATATCCAAGAGATAACATCAGTTATTAAAGATTGTGAAAGAAAATAATACCAAAGATAATATTTATATAGCATTTTATGTAATTAATAATATGAATCACATAAACAACATAAAAGTTATTAAACTGTTAGAACCAGAAATTAAAAAAGGAAAATCAGTTCTTCAAACTCTAAAGACGAGAAAAACTATTCGCGAGATAAGTGATAGAAAATTATCTCTACAGACTCTTTCTGATCTCCTTTGGGCAGCATTTGGAACAAACCGTAGAAACGGACCATTCAATACACCCGGTAGAACCGCTGCAACAGCAAGTAATTCACAAGAGATAGATATATATGTAGCGATTGAAGAAGGAATATATTTATATGATCCCTACAAATACATGCTCTTACCTATTGTGGCAGGAGACTATAGACGACTATCAATAAATGTTGGACAACAAGACATGGTTGCCTCAACACCTATACAACTCATTTATGTAGTAGATATAGACAAGCTGATACACACAAAAGGATACAAGGAACCAGGACTTAAAGACCCTGAAGTACAAAAATCATATTACTTTGTTGCAACAGGAATCATCGCGTCCAATGTATACCTCTTTGCTGCATCTAGAAATCTTGCTGCATGGTTTCATAACTGCGATAAGATACGTCTTCAGAAAATTCTTAACCTGCGAAAAAATCAGAGAGTGCTATTCGCACAGACAGTTGGTTATCCGAAAAATTCTGCAGAGAAATAAAAAAGTGCGGGGAAGAGGATTCGAACCCCTGAAAGCACTAAGCTAAAGGATCTTGAGTCCTTCCCATTTGGCCACTTTGGTATCCCCGCGAGCCAAATCATAGAACTATTCGACCATTTATAAAATTAATCCTTAAGAATATCACGATATCAAAATTATTCATTTCAACTTATTCAATTCTGTTATACGCTTTTTTGCATCTATCGAATTACTAAATATTTTCCAAAAGATTTTGCTCAACCACGAAGACCAATCTTTGTCATGTATCTCATAATATATAACTATCTTTTCTTTTAACTCATTTATTTTTCCTGTCGGTTCCTTAATTTCACGTATACGAATCATCTCATTATCCACTATAAATGCTCTTAATGGTTGCTCTTGGTGTCTTACTTCAATCAATTCTTTTCCGTGCTTAAAATTTAATTCTAATATTTTTTCTATATTCTTTTTACCGACCAAATCTACACGACATAATATTTTTATGGTAACACCTTTAGTAACCAATGTCTCAAGCAATTTTATCATCGTTGTATTTTTATTATGCATATTTATGAATGATAAATTTCCCGAGAATATCAGTAACTGCTTTTTTGTTTTTGACATAAAATCAATCAATCCATTGTCGTCAAGCCCGTCTTTAGGCAATGATTTTTCTATTATGGCTTTTTTATCTTTATCTGCTACATGTTGGTATAAATCGAATGCAGATATCTCCTCCTTATTACTGGCATTCATTATCTGCTGTTCTAATCGCTCCTGAAACACTGAACTACTAATTCTTTCCATCGACGCCCAGAAAACTATCTTTAGAGCTCCTTTGGTTCCGCCGCGAAAAACTCTTGTCGATATTGTTCCAAAATTTTTTTCTATTTCTTCTATATATCTATCCGCAGTACGCCAATTCTTTCCAATGTGTTGTGCTATTTCTTGAACGGTTCTAGGTTTAGAATATATGAACGATTCAATCTTTTTTATAGTAGTATTATCGAGCATAATTATCCAAAAACCCAGTTGTTTTTAAATTTTTGTAAAATTTTAGATATACAACACTATGGACAAATTATTGTCAGAAATATATATAGTGTTTACAACACTATAATTTAATGGTGATGAACATGAAAATTGTAATAACTGGCGGACCTTGCAATGGAAAAACAACAATCATCAATGCATTAAGAAAAAAAGGATATTTTGTCGTCGAAGAAATACCACGAAAGGTAATTATAGAAAAACAATACAGCAGATATCTCGACAGGTATAAAGATGAAGCGTTAGATCTTCAGAAAGATATCTATACTGCCCAAATATCAAAAGAAAAAGACTTAGACAAAGCTGACGAACTTTATTCTAATATAATGTTTCTAGATAGAGGATATGTAGATCCGCAAGTTTACTGCAAACACTTGTCAGGTTATATTCCTGCAGAAATGCTATATCCTAATGTAAAAAAATATGGCATGATAATAATTCTTGAAAGGCTGCCTATGGTTGACGATGGTTTACGAAGAGAAACTGATGAAGAAGCTGAAAAAATACAGCAGAAGATAACACAAGCATATATCGATGAAGGATATAATCCTATATTTATTCCTATAATGAGCGTTGAAAAAAGAGTCAAAGCCATTCTTGAAATAGTAAATACAATTGAAAACAAGACTGAGAATAAAACAAAAACTAAAGCCATAGAAAAAAGTATGCAAAAAAATCTTATGGAAGTATAAGAATAAAAAATCAATAAAATAAAAATTATTTATTCTTTTTTCGCCGTGAATTTCTGAAACATCTCCATAATCTCGACAGGTAGTGCTATTACTACTGTATTTGAAGCAGTAGGTCCAAGACCGTCAAGAGTCTGCAATGTTCTAAGTTGCATTGCTCCTCTAGCTTTACCCATTGTGTCTGCGGCTGATGCAAGATTCTTGGCAGCATCTCTGTCTCCTTCGGATTTTATTATTACAGCTCTTTTCTCTCTCTCAGCTGCTGCTTGTCTTGACATTATCCTCTTCAAATCATCAGGTACTTCAACATCCTGCAATTTTATTACTTGAACATCAAGTCCCCACTGATCAGTCTCTTTATCGACTATTTTTCTAATCTCATCGCCAACGTGCTGTCTTTCAGCAAGCAATGTGTCAAGAGTCATTCCGCCAATAACATCTCTCAATGCAGTCTGAGCATATTGCGCTATTGCATATTCATAATTTTGAACTTTAATTATTGCATCCTGAACTTTCGAAACTTTAAAGAATACAACACCGTTAACGTCTATTGGTACATTATCTTTAGTCATGACTTGTTGTTTCTGAATATCAAGTGTTCTAACTCTCATATCAACTCTAATCATCTTCTGGAATATCGTCCATACATATTTCAATCCTGGTTCTCTAACACCTGTAAATCTTCCTAAAGTAAAAACTAAACCTTTTTCATATTGATTTATTACTCTAATACCTGAACATAAATAAATAAAAACTACTCCTAGAATCCACCATAATAATTCCATCATGAATCTCTACCCCCACTAAACATTATAATACAATTGAATATAGACTAGATAGGCTATTAGATATATAAATATGATGGAATAATACATTTATAGAACTATTATAACTCTTATTGCAGCGTTTTTAATTTTCTCTCGATATTTGCAAGCGACTCTTCTAAACGCTCCATCTCCGTCATCTCGGCTTTTATTTCAATAGGTGCTTTTACTACTGGCACTTTTGCTTGCACAAATTTACCTTTATCTTCGCTTGAAGTCTCACCTAAAAACGCAGTATTATATTTCGGCAACTTTTCATTAAATCGTTTATTAAGATATAATAATTCTCTAATTGTGCTTTTTAATGTACGCATTTCTTCAAGTTTTTTCTGTCTAATTAATAATATTTTTTGATGACTCTTTAAACAATATAATATTTTTCTTGAACCTTCTAATAAATGTCTACGGTATTCTAGAGGATTCTTTAGATAAACAAAATAAGTCTCATGCTCCGAATCTACCTCTAACAATTGACTCTTCTTAACATTCATCTTAACAGTAGCTGGTTTTGGTGCTGTTTTAGTATCTATTTTAGGCAAAGGTTTAGATGCTGTTAATTTAGATACTGATTTAGGAGAGGGATTAGACGTAGGCTTTACTACAAGAGCTGGTTTCGAAACAGATTTTACTACAACTTTAGGGACTACCTTTTGCACTTGTTTAACAGGTTTATTTTGAATAGGTTTAATAATAGGTTTAATATTAGGCACAGGTTTAATTGCTTGTTTTATTATTGGTTTTGCTAAGGATTTTTGTGTATCATTTCTTACAATGGCGTCTAACTTAGATTGAACTTTAGGCTGTATCTTAGTCTGCAATTTAGTAGAATTCTTTTCCTGTTCCGAAACAATAATTTTCTTAATCATGTTTACTCATTCTCAAAAAATGCTGAATCTATAAATGCTAGCCTTCTAGATATTTCTGTGACATTTTTCTCCCATTCTTGCAATTCTCTATCCTCTTCTGATTTCAATTGCTTAATTCTATCTAACGTTTGTGTAGTTTCTTTTAATTTTTGTTTCATCACATCAACTATATCTAGCACTTCTTTGTAATCATTAATCTTTACGAACACTGGTAAATTCTTATCCATAAAATCACCTTTTATACAAACATATAAATTTTAACATGTAAATGTTATTATAATTTTTTAATTCAAATATTATTTTAATTTAAATATAATTATGCATTAAGTTATGCATTAGGTACAAATACCTTCTTATCTATCTGATTTAATTTTCTATACAAATATTCCATCTCTTCTTTTCCCATTAACAAAAGTGGCTCTTCTCGCTTAAGCATCTCATCATAAGTTCCTACTTGAGAATCTATCTTCGTCAATGCTTTATTCATTTGAGCTAATTCTGTGAATACTTTATTATATGCTTGTCCTCGTATGAATAACTCGACTGGCCTTAATCCAAGAGAAGATTTCTTGAATGGTTCTGCTGGTTCTAAAACTGGCTCGTCAGCAAAAGTATCAAGAGTAGTTCTAGCCGAAGACTTTTCTTCAGTTTCTTCAAAATTAGGTAAATCTGCGCCCTTAAAATCTTCAGGTGTAGGCTCATCAATTTTATCTTCAGGCAAGTATGGCTCGAAATTAGTCCAGTCAGGTTCTTTCCAAGATTCATCATTAAAAAATAATCTATTCAAATTATCGTCAATGTCTGATGATCCTGTACCTAAAGTATTTCCTGTATTGTTATTTCTAGTATTACCTAAATTATTGGAATTCTCCTGTAACAGAGCAGGCATAGAAGGTAGCGACGCGCTTAATGAAGGCAAATTAGAACTTTCTTTCAAATCGTCAGCTATTGGAAGACTAAAATCTAGTGTTGGAACGTTAAATGAAATCGATTTAGAACCATCAGATTGCATTTGACCGTCAAGTGGTGGTAGTGATTGCATACCGCCAAACTGTTGAACATTACTACCATCAACATTTCCATCTATAGAAGGTAAGTCATCATTTATCGAAGGTAAGTCATTAGTTAATCTCGGGTCATCTAAAGATTGGGCCGCAGGCAAGTCTAGGTCTTTCTTCTTCCACAAATTCAATAACCCCATTCAACACCCCTTTATCCTATAAGAGTATATTTCTGAACACTATTAAAAGTTTTCTTATTATTATGTAATGGTGAAAAATATTTATCGAGAATAGTTGGAAAATGACGAATATCTTTTAACAAAAAATTAATACTAAAGCCACTTTGCAAAATGATGGTCGAAGAATATATTATTACTAAATACTATGATATTTTAAAAAATAATAGGATAAGGTGTGAATTATGTCCGAATAGCTGCATAATTAGTGAAGGAAAAAGCGGTTTATGCAATACAAGATTTAATGTCAATGGAAAACTTTACAGCAACGTATATGGTAGACCCTGTAGCATTAATGTCGATCCAATAGAAAAAAAACCGTTGTATCATTTTTATCCTGGACAAAAAATACTTTCTTTTGGAACAGTAGGATGTAATCTTTTTTGTTTAGGATGTCAAAATTTTGATATCACAAGAACGGATGTATCTACATCAATTCAAGACACCAAATATGTATCTCCAGAAGAGATAGTAGATATGGCAATTAAAAATAATATTAAGATGATAGCTTACACATATAATGAACCAACAATATTTTTCGAATACATGATTGATGTAGCTAAACTTGCTAAAAAGCAAGGCATAAAAAACGTCATAGTAAGCAATGGATACATAAATCCTGCACCACTAAAAGAGCTATGTAAATACATAGATGCAGCAAATATTGATTTGAAGGGAATAACGGAAAAATTCTATACACAATACAGCAAAACGCATCTACAGCCTGTGTTAGAAACTATAAAAATATTACATGAGAAAAAAATTTGGCTTGAATTAACAAATCTAGTTATTCCGGAACTTAATGATGATTCTTTAGACATCAATAAATTGTGCGAATGGATAACAAAAAATATCGGAACAAAAGTACCATTGCACTTTTCAAGATTTTATCCATATTATCACGCGGCGAATATTATTCCAACAACTCCACAAAAATTAGAAGAGGCAAAAAAGATTGCCTTGAAACATGGAATAAATTATGTGTATATAGGAAATCTGGGGTTTTTAGATAATACTACATGTAATAACTGTGGCGCAACAATAATACAAAGAGATTACAAACATATAGATATTATTAAATTGAAGGGAAAAAACAAAAACATATGTGCGAATTGTGGTGCTATTCTTCCAGGAATATTTAAATCATAACTAGCCCAATAATAACTAATTCCATTAATAATTAATTCCATAATTCTACGAAATCACGAAATTTTTCCGATAACGACGAAGAATTTTCGATAATTCTATAGATACTCTTATTAAAAAATATATCTTAATAGTTATATGAATAAGCATATGACTATTTTTGAAAATAAATATAATGCAAATCACGTCGGAAGATATCTTATCAAAATATTTTTACTTATGGCAATTGTTATATTATCATCGCAGTTCACATTCAGTTTAAGAATTTCTGAAATAATGTTCAATCCGGACGGATTAGATGCAGGTAGAGAATGGATTAAAATAGATTTTAATGAAAGCGAAGGATGCATTAATCTTACAGACTATAAACTATTTGAAGAGAGTACAAATCATAATATTTATGCATATGAGGAGAATAAAGAAAATATTGACGAAAATAGCACAGACAAAGATTGTGAATACGCAATAATTTGTAATGACATTAATAAATTTCTTCAAGACTACGCCTTTCTTAACTCGACAGATGCTCTTAAAAAAGTTCATCTGTATAAGAGTACATTTAGCTTGAGTAATACAGGTGAAGAACTTGCAATAAAACATAATAGCGAATTTATAGATTATATCAACTATACAACAATACTGTCGTATGTTAGCGTTGCAGAAGGTCATAGTCTTGTTTTAGAAAACGATGTGTGGCAAAGTTCTAAATTAATTAATGGTACGCTAAGAAATAATAATATAGATTACAGTAACAATTCCACACCAATCAACACAACTCTAAATCAAACAGAACTAAATCTGACAGAAATACTTATCGAGAATAATACTGCTCTAAATATCACAAACACTACAAACACAAACACCCAAAATACAGACATAAATAACGAATCCGACAATATTAATGAATCAAACACCACGAAAAACGATAACACACAAAATTGTAATGCATCAATATACATCTCAATAAAAAACGAATCGATATTCTACGAGAATAATGCTCAAATAAAATTTTATAACAAATTAGAGTTTAACTATATGACCAATACATCGACTAACACAGTAGATAATACCGAAAATACAGAGACAAATAATTATTCCATAGACTATTGGATTGAAGATTTATCAGGTAATATAATAAAAAATAAAGTTACGACAACAAATCAAGATGAAAAGTCATTCACACCAAAAATCGACGAATCAGATAAAATATTTATAATAAAGAATTATCTAAGATATACTTACTGTAATACTACAAGAAATTCGAGTGAGAAAATAATTCTAATAAAAAATAGTAACTATATACCTCTAAAATCTTCATCATGCCCGACGTGTAATTGTAAGACGACAAGTGCTTCTGTTAGCACAGCCGTGTCTGAAGGTACATTCGACAAAAGCGTAACTGACTGCAGTCTAAATACTCAAAAACCAATTATTAAAACAGTTAACGTATGCAATAATTCAGGAAGTACTGATAAATCTGAAGTAGCTAGAAATACGAGCCAAAGCGTCAAACTCCAAACCACCAATCTTAATACAGGTACATTAAATTCTTCTGATATAACTCAAAGCACAGGCAAGACCACAGGTATGATAGTCTATGAATCCCCTAATCTTAAGAATAGACTTTATGCCCTTATAGGTTTAATACTTGTGGGATTGACCTGTCTTGTAATAATAGGTTATAAAATCTACGTACATAAAACAAGTACGAACACATAATAATTTCTGATATAATGCTCACATATTGATGGCAAAAATAAGTTTTAAGATGGCTTCATTTCAAGCGATAGATTTATAAAAAAGGCATTGTTTATCTTCTACAGCTTAAAGGCGCAATTATAGGTGTTATATTATGAATGATAAAGAATTAAAGGGATTAATAAGTCAAGGTCACATACTTTGTAGAGTAATATTCGAGATGGCTGGAAACCCAAAGGAACATGTAGAAAAAACTTTGAGAGAGTATATTAAAATAGTAAAAGAAGATCCGGATTATATATTCACAAACGAATATTATGCTCAAGCAGAAGAGAATGATGGTATATGGAGTACATTTTATGAATCTGAAATAATAATAGCAAGTTTAGAAAAATTGAATGTACTATGCTTTAATTTGAGCCCTGCTAGCGTAGAAATAATACAACCTGATAGTATTACACTTACAGACAAAAAATTGACGCACGTATACAATGATGTAATATCCAAAATACACGAGATTGGAGCAAACTTAAAAAATGTCAATAGCGAAAATGAATTACTTAAAATAAATCTTAACATGGCAATAAAAAACTGTATAGTGCTTGCATTAAACGAGCCTAAGACCTCAAAGGAAATATCTGAAAAAACAGGTATAGATACTGAACATTTAAACACATTCCTAGAAACTATGGTAAAGGATAAAAGTTTGGTGAAAGATGGTGAAAAGTATCATAAAAAAAGTTAATAAAAATTCTAAGTCCAGTAAACAAGAGGAGAGTAAGAAGGTTGTAAAACCAAAAATCGAAATTAACGTGCATAAAGTAGTTGAAAAATCCAAACATACTCCTGTTCAGAAAAAATCTACACATAAAGAACAAAAACATGTAGAAGTAAAACCCTCTATTAATTCTAAACTAAAGTCTAAGAAGCATATTGAACCGAAAATAGATATGCCTATCGAATCAAAAATTGAGAAACCAATTGTAGAAATACATTCTTTAAAAGAGTTAGAGGAAAAGATTCTAGAAAAATTAGAAGAACATAAACCAGAAATTAAAGAGAAAATAATTTCTGAAGAAATAATTCCTATAACAACTACACCTGTAGACAGTATTGTGGAAAAATATAATAAAAAAAATCACACAAAGTCGACTGCATCTGACAATACTGAAGCAAAAGATTACAAGACGCGAGTTGAAGCAGTACTCTTCGCAGTAGGAAAATATCTCGAAGAAGAAGTAATATCACAATTATGCGACATAGATAAACGCCACACTAAAAAAGCTCTTGAAGAACTTAAATTTGATTATGATGCAAGAGACACAGCATTAATGGTAGTACAAGAAGGCAATAGTTGGAAAATTAATGTACGTGAAAAATATTTAGGTCTCGTCAGAAAAATTGTTGCCGATACTGAACTTTCAAAATCTATTATGGAAACACTTGCAGTAATAGCATGGAAGACCCCTATATATCAAAATGAAGTTGTAAGAATAAGAGGAAACAAATGTTACGATCATATCGCCGAACTAGAAAATGCAGGATTTGTTACTAAAGATAAAAAAGGTAGAAGTTATGTTCTTAAAACAACAGATAAATTTTATAATTATTTTGATATAGATAGTAAGAACCTTCATGGAGTTATGAGTGAAGCAAAAATGCCTATTACTCAAACTACACTCGACGAATCAAAACCTGAAGACACACCTTATAGTAGAGAGAAATTATTACAGGCGCTTGAGACTATTGAAACTAAAAGTATCGTCCAAACAGAAGAAGATAAATTAGCTCAAAAACAATTCTTAGAGCAAATACATCACAAAATCGACGAGGCTGCGAAAGAACTGACGAAGTTGTTTCAGAATTACCTATTCAAACGATTGAACAGACTGAACCTGTAATCGAAGAAGTTCCTCCAGAATTAAAAAGTGATTCAGTAGTAGAAAAAGATGATGAAGATATAGTTATAAATACAGACATCCCAAATGGTAGCGAGCATCATTTCCAAAAACCGGAAGAACAACCGCAAAAACCAAAACAATTGACTAAAAAACAATTAGAAAAAAAGTTTAAAGACGAACTTCAAAGAGTTAAAGATAAATCAGATAATAAAAAGTAAGTATATCAAAAATATATTCAAAAAATATAACTGCAAAAAAAACACTTCAAAAAATGATAGTTGTAGACATTGAAACTTCAGGATTAAATTTTCTAAAGAATGGAATATGGCAAATTGGAGCTATAGATACAGACGATTCTGACAACTTTTTCTTGGATGAATGTAGAATTGACGACGAAGAGATTGCGACAAAAGAAGCATTAGATATTTGTGGTATAACAGAACAATACATTCGTAATAAACACGCACAATCCCAAAAAGAATTGCTTGAAAAATTCTTTAAATGGTGTAATAAATCTAAAAGCAGAAATTTTGTATGCCAAAATCCTCAATTCGATACAACTTTTTTAAGAACAAAAGCTGAAAAACATGATTTAGATTATCCTTTCCATTTTAGATCTTATGATTTGCACAGCATTGCAAGTCTAAAATATATGGACATATACGGCGAATTACCTGTAGAAAAAGGATTTAGCAACATGAATTTATCTAATATACTCTTCTTTTGTGGAATGAGAGATACACGAGATAAACATAATGCTTTAGAAGATGCCAAAATGACTGCAGAATGTTTCGTCAGAATTGTATATTGCAAAACATTTTTAAAAGAGTTCGAACAGTATCAATTACCCGATTACTTAAAACCAAAATAATCGACGGGTTAAATAGATTAAATACAACTTTCCAAAGAATATGGTGAAACAAATGTTGAAAGTATCATGCCCACGATGCAAAAAAATACAAAATTATCAACCAAGAGATAATAAAATAACAGATAAAATAAAAGTATGCGTATATTGTGGATGCAGTTTCAAAGTACATTCTAACCAGAAAGATTCAAGAATTATCAGCCAGAAAAAATAAATATTTCTAAAAATATTAAGTATGTTAAAATATACAGTGTAAATAATTCTTGTACAAATTTCTCGTCTATAAAACATCAAAAATTCAACCGTAACACTTATAAATAATGGAAATTTCTTCCATACTGTTCTGAATGTGTGAAAAGTAACATGGTAGAAGAAAAAAGCAAAACTCCAAAAAGTGTAAGTAGTGATGATTCACGTATTATAATGCAGACCGTTGAAGATGAGATGAAGAAATCTTATTTAGATTATGCTATGTCTGTAATAATTGGAAGAGCTTTACCAGACGTCAAAGATGGCTTGAAACCAGTCCATAGAAGAATTCTTTATGCAATGAATGAATTAAGTAATACGTATAATAAACCTTACAAAAAGTGCGCTAGAATCGTCGGAGAAGTACTTGGTAAATATCATCCGCATGGTGATGTTGCAGTATATGATTCATTAGTTAGAATGGCTCAAGAATTCTCACTTAGATATCCTCTTATTCAAGGTCAAGGTAATTTTGGTTCTATTGATGGAGATTCAGCAGCCGCTATGAGGTATACTGAAGCAAGACTTGCTAAAATTTCAGATGAAATGCTTCAAGATATAGAAAAAGAGACTGTTGATTTTACTACAAACTTCGATGGAACTTTGCAAGAACCTGTTGTTATGCCATCTAAATTTCCAAATCTATTCATCAACGGAAGTAGTGGTATTGCTGTAGGAATGGCAACAAATATTCCCCCACATAATATTACTGAAATTTGTACTGCGGTTATATCGACCATTGATAATCCTGATATAAGTCCTGATGAATTATTACAAATAGTAAAAGGACCAGACTTTCCAACGGGAGCAGAAATACTTGGACATCAAGGAATAGTTGATGCGTATAATACAGGCAGAGGAAGTATAAGAATAAGATCCGTTATCGATATTGAAGAAAAGAAAGATCGTAAAAAATTAGTTGTAAAAGAAATTCCATATCAAGTAAATAAAGCTCAACTAGTCGAAGCTATTGCAGAATTAGTCAAGGATAAAAAGATTCCAGATATAAGCGATTTAAGAGATGAATCCGATAGAGATGGTGTAAGAATAGTTATTGAATTAAAAAAAGATGCAAATCCAGAAATCGTAAAAAATATGTTATATAATTATTCCAGGCTGGAAGATAGCTTTGGTATAAATGTTGTAGCAATTGTTAATGGCGAACCTAAATTATTATCATTAAAGTTATATTTAAGACATTATGTCGATCATAGAATTGATGTAGTAAGAAAGAGATGCGTATTCGATTTACGAAAAGCAGAAGAGAGAGCACATATTCTTGAAGGGTTAAGAATTGCATTAAAAAATATCGATGACATAATTGCAATATTAAAGAGCAGTAAAAGCGCTGATGAAGATGCAAAAGAAACTTTAATGGATAAATACAAGTTTAGTGAAGCTCAATGTAATGCTATACTTGAAATGAAGATAAGAAGATTAGCTATGCTTGAGCAAGAAAAAATCAATACTGAATATACTGAATTAAAATTAACTATAACAGATTTGAAAGACATTCTTAGTTCTGAAACTCGTGTAAGAAATATCATAAAGAGCGAGATGGATGATATAATTCATACTTACGGCAAAAATGATGTACGTAAAACTAAAATCATTGATATTCCCGACGAAGAATTAGATTATGAGATGGAAGACTTAATACCTGATGAACCAATAGTTATCACGATGTCTCATTCAGGCTATATCAAGAGATTACCGATTGAAACTTATAAGGTTCAGAATCGTGGTGGTAGAGGAGTAATAGCATCTGATGTTAAGGATGATGATTATATTGAGAAATTAGTTGTAGCAAGAACTCATTCACATTTATTGATAATTACAAATAAGGGTCAATTATATTGGTTAAAAGCATATAAGATACCTGATGCATCAAGACAATCAATGGGTAAAGCAATTGTAAACCTACTTGAATTAGATAGCGATGAAAAAGTAAATGCGATAATTCCAATTAAAGATTTCGATGATAAACACTTTTTAGTTATGGCAACAAAATTCGGAACTATAAAGAAAACTAATCTTATTGAATTTGCAAATCCTAGAAAAGGAGGAATTGCAGCAATAAATTTAGATGATACAATCCAAGACAGATTAATAAATGTAGTATTAACTGATGGTACAAAAGATATATTACTAGCCACACATAAAGGAATAGCCTCAAGATTCAGCGAAGAAGATGTAAGAAGCACTGGAAGAACAAGTCAAGGTGTTCGCGGAATAAAACTTGAAAAAGAAGATTATGTAATTGGAATGATTATAGCTGAAGAAACACATAAAATTCTAACTTTAACTGAAAACGGTTATGGTAAAAAAACAGATATGATTGAATACAGAAGAATCAACAGAGGCGGAAAAGGAGTAAGAAATATCCTTTGCAGCGAGAGAAACGGATTTGTTTCTGGAATTGTATCTGTAATGGAAGAAGATGAAGTAATGTTTATATCAAGAAAAGGAATATTAATCAGAACACCATGCGACCAAATATCAACAGTTGGAAGAAGCACACAAGGCGTTAGATTAATGAAATTATCTTCAGGCGATAAAGCAATAAATATGACACGGATTATGAAGGAATAAAAAGATTATTCTATACTATCAACAATATATAACCGAAGTTTATTCTCATAGCCCCTCTTTATATCAATATGATATGCTGCGTCAACGCCGGAGCTGTCTGTAACTCTCTTCAGATCATAACGACCATCTTTATCCAGATCCTTCAACATCGTCGGTCTACCTAAGCTATCATAATACATTGTATCCGATTGTATTTCCAACGGATACATCATAGGTCTAATGTTTGTGCCGCAAGGAAACTTCACTTTTCTTTCCGGCAATACAAAGGGCAATGCGATGCTTAAAGTCAACACTAAGCCCGCCAAACCAGCCACTAACTTATCTTTTTTGTTCATTTTTCTACTCCTAATTTATTTTGGTTGTATCCGAAACAATATTGGCAAATTGCCTTCTCTCCTGGATGCCGATTTTATTGTACCAAGATTCCTTTGCTGTAGTCTCTATCTTAATCATCTCGCCGTTTTTTCTAGTGTACACTGTTTTCCAATCATATGAACCGTCACAATCGAAATCAATTAACACAGTCTTAGAATTATCTTTGTAATATGTACTATCACAATAATTATTTTGTTCGCTAACTTTCTCGATAGGATGAATATATTTGTCGTATACTACTAACGCTCCGCTTATGATGGTTCCTCCCAAAATCCCTACTCCTACAGTTAAACCCATAAGAGTTAATGCGGCACGACTTTCAAAGCTTGTTAAATCATCTTTTATTTCTTTAAATTCATTTACAATAATTTGTTTCAAGTTATTTTTTTTATTATCCATTTTTATCTCCCTCTTTTTTATTTGCGCTTTAAGTCCGCCCGACTAATCAAATCCTTATACTACTACATAGTAGCATAGATATATAAATTATTGTTGCAACATCTTATGACAGCAAATTATATATACTACTCTTACTTTTAGATTATTATGGATGAACAAAATCTAGAAAAGCTGGGTTTAAACAAGAACGAAGCCAAAGTATATCTCGCACTACTCTATAAAGGCCAAGCAACAGCAGCTGAATTAGTAAAGAGTATAGGGGTCCACAGAAATATAGTCTATGATAATCTAGAAAAACTCATGGATAAAGGACTTGTTTCATCAGTAAACGATACCAAAAGAATATTTATCGCACAAAAACCTTCAGCAATTATAGAATTTTTAGAATCAAAAAAATCGACAATAGATAAAGAAATAGTTCTTGCTAAAGATATCATTCCAAATATAAACAAAATATTAGCAAGCAATAATACAAAACAAGAAACATACATATTTAGAGGGATCGGTGGAGTAAAAAAAGTATTAGGAGAAATAGTTCAAGTAAAAGAATCGTGGTGTATCGGAATAACAAACGAATCAGTAAGAATATTAGGAGAAGCATATTGGAAAAATTACAATTTAAAGAAAAAAGAAAGCAAAACAGAAGAATGGCTCCTATGGAATTCAGACTATAAAGATTCTAGCATCGGTAAAAATTCAAAAAGTCATCACAAAATACTCCCAAAAGAACTTGATCAAGTCACAGAAACAATTATGTGGAATGATAAAGTTGCAATATTTGTCTATTCATCACAACCAATAGTTATAGTCATGGAAAATAAAGATATATTCAAAATGTATAAGGCGCATTTTGACTTTTTATGGAAGTTATCTAAAGAGAAAAAAATTCGAAAGTAATAGCGTAACTAAGTTCTCACGCGCTACTTATTATCGATAGAAACATCATCGTTACAGAAATTACTATCAAAAATAAAAAATTCAATACAGTAAATAGCCAAAATGCAAATGGATCCTCACTTATTGACACAAAATGACCTTGACCCTCAAGAGCTCTACCTGTTCTTATTCTACTAGCCATTAGAATTCCAGTTATAATAAGCATCATAAGACTACAAAACATTGTAAGATAATTCATAATATTCTAAGGCAGCGCTAGTATATAAAACTAAGATGTAGAATTTAAACGAAAAGACTTCTAAAAGAATATAATTGAAACTAAAAAAATTAACAGTTAGAAAAAAGTATTAATAAAAAAAGACCTAACTGCATTGATTTGTTGATTTTTTCGACTATTACTGTCTCGTTCTACTCGAGTATTCTTCACTAAAATCTTCGGTCATCGCGTTGCTGTAGACGATTGTTGGAATTGTTACAACGATGTGTGTGTTTTAAATGTTTGTTGTATGCCAATTCCAGTCCCCATCTGCTTATTTCTATGAAGACCTTGTTGTTGTTTTAGTTTTGCCTTTGAAACACACTGTTAGATGCGTTTCTTAGTCGAATGCTTTTTTCGAGCTAACTTTACCAAGTCCTTGTGCACTATTGTGCGAACTTGATTATAGTCTATACCTCAACATTTCAATACGTGTTGTTAGGTTTCTTTTATTTTGGTGGTCATTTACGAACTAATGGCGTTCTCTCGCCTTTCTATCTCTTCTCTTTTTCTCGGGGCTCTTGTCATTTCTGTCGTTACTATGTGAAAAGATTTTCATCCTTTCGCGTCGTCTCTAGTCTTTGCCTCTTTTTTGATATATAGAGCGTGAGTGTGAATGGGCCCTCCTAAGATTTGGATTCCTAGGAGGTCAAGGATTGCGTGAATACTTCAGTGTAAATCATTGAAGTTTTGAAATGCAATAATTGACTGTTTATTTTCCAATGCCAACTACATTTTTTGTTTTTTGAAGTAATTTGTTCTCGTTATGGGTTCATTAATCATTAAGACAAGTTTGGTTGAATGTAAAGTCATTCTACACTTTTGAACGTCTCGGGAATAAAACTAAAGTCTTGCTTTCAGATCCTACGTTTGTTCGCAAATGACGTTTTTAATATCCTTCCGTTTTGTGTCCATACAAATGGACTCTGAAGGTTTGAAATATTTATCAAGCAATTCTTACTTAACTCATTATTTCTTGTAGGCTCTTTAAAGTTTTATTCAAGTCGCTCAACTTCTCTGCTACTTTCGTTCCGTATGTACTCGACTGTAAAAAGCTGTATTCTTCGTATAGTTTCTGTGTCGTCTTTGTACATTCAGCGATTGTCGCTGTCGTAGACTCTTTTTTCCAATTCGCTTTTCTGTGATTGAATGCCTCTAGCATTTCAACCATTCTTGAGAGTGAAAAGTTGATACTGTTTAAGATTAGCTCTATCCGCAAGCTGCTATTTTGCTTTTGTTCTGTCGTCAACTTGTTAGTGGCATGGTTTACGTTTTCTAAAGCTAGTTTAAGCGTGCTTAGCGATTGCTCAAAGTTCTTGACTTCATTGCCAATCTTTTTACTGCTTTTGATTTGTTCATTTATGTTTTTGATGTCGCTTCTAAATATATACAGTTCTGAGATTGCGCTATTGGTTGATTCTTCGAAACTCAATTCTTCAACTTCATGTTCTAATTCCTCTTGTTTGACTGCAACGATTTTGGCGATAAACAATCCAAACAGAGCAATACTAAATATTGCCTCTAGAACTACTGATAGTTTTGAGTAGCCTGTTGGTGTTATGTCGTTGTAGCCAATCGTCATTGCTGTTATGAAGCTGAAGTAAAGGCTGTTTCCTAAACCAATAACGTTCTTTGTTAGTGGTTCGTTGTGGTATATTAGGGGTTGATTAATGAATATTAATGCGAAGTACAATGCACCGAACAATATGATTCCGGCGAGCCATAATCCTATAACTTGTAATAAGCTGAGTCTGTCAAATATGTTTGACTGTTTCATTTTCGTTACGGATGGTTTGGATGTACTGAACGTCTGTATGGGATGTATCTAGGTATACGCTTTTGTATACCAATATCCATTATAATGATTAGACTTATATTTAAATGTTCTGTTTTGTGCTTAGTTGTGCGAGAAAAAAATAATAAAATCAGAGAAAAATACAAAAAAGATGCAAAAAAACATAGCATTTTATCGACGAGAATGATGAAATTTTTAATTTACAACAACATCACAAAACCATGTCAATCATGCTCAATTCCGACGCAAAAGACGAATTAAAAAGACAACAGTATAGAATTATTGGAGAACATTCTGCAGTAAAAACGTGCGGCTGGACGAGAAATATGATTAAAGGAAAAGGCGGATGCTATAAATTAAAATTCTATGGAATAATAAGTAGCCAATGTTTACAGATGACTACTTCATTAAGTTGCGCAAATAGATGTTTGTTCTGTTGGAGAGGCTATAAAGCGCCCGTAAGCAAAACATGGAATTCAAAGATAGACGATCCTCAAATGATTCTAAATACTAGCGTAAAGGCGCACCATAAGCTATTAGCAGGGTTTGGAGGACAACCAGAACTAAAACAAATGTATAAACTTTCCAATAAAATAAAACATGTCGCATTAAGTTTGACAGGAGAACCAATAACTTATCCTAGAATAAATGAGTTAATAGAATTATTTGATAAAGAAGAAATAAGTACATTCATGGTAACAAACGCACAATATCCTGAAGAAATAAAAAAGTTAAGTAGAGTTACTCAACTATATCTAAGTATAGATGCGCCAACAAAAGAAATTCTAAAGAATATAGATAAACCGTTATTTTCAGATTATTGGGAAAGGTTGAATAAAAGTTTAGAGTATTGCGCTGAAAAAAAAGACAGAACGTGTGTAAGGCTCACAATAATAAACGGATTAAATGATTCAAATCAGAAAGAATATGCTGAATTAATTAAAAAAGGAAAACCTGATTTTATTGAAGTAAAGGCATACATGCACGTAGGTCCATCAAGAGAGAGATTAACTATTGAACACATGCCATGGCACGAAGATATAGTTAGGTTTACAAAAGAATTAATCAAATATTTACCTGATTATGAAATCGTTACAGAACATATACCCTCAAGAGTTGTGATGTGCGCTAGAAAAGAATTCAAAAGAAATGGAAAATGGTATACGTGGATTGATTTCGACAAATGGAATAAATTAATTAATAGCGAGAAAGATTTTAACAAATATAATTTTCTAAAAGAGACTCCGCAAGTCGGATTAAGTGGACGAGAGATAAAAAAAGAAGTCGAAGAGAAACAGAGACTTAAAAAATTAACAGGTAAGAAAAATAAACCTGATCAATCTAATTCTGAAGAATCATTGAAGATGATTACTAACGTGTTTGTTGATGAAAAAACTAGTGAGATCGACTTAGAATAATGCATAATATCGCACTTCGCATAGATTGTTTGTATAATTGGATTTCGAACTATTTGTAAACAAGTATAAAATCGAACGCTCGCTGGGCGATATTACACATAATAAGAAAATTTAAATAATAACCATCCTGAGAATAACAAAAAGAGGGTTAAATTTGTTTAACATGTCAGAAATGTTGTAACATTTCTGAGCACAGTCAAAAATTATAGATTTTTGATGGGCTCGTACAGATGTTAGATTGTTTTTTAAATCGAGCTAATTGTGGAAACATCAGCTAATCGCATACTCGCTAGCAGTTAAACAAATAAAAAATTTACATGAATATAAATAAGCTTGACTTATTGTCTAAAGGCTGGAATACTTCTGAAATAGAACATGCATCGCAAATTCTTGCAGAAGCAGAAGGAGACAAACTCGGACGTACTGAATTTGTTGATGGCCTAAGGATTGCCGTTCTTGGAGCATTAATGATTGCGAATGGATTTATATGTTCAAAATTACTTGTTCCTTTCTTATTTGCTATCTCACATAATTTTATAATAATATTAGCGGCAGTTATAGGATTTATATTTAGTTTATTATTCACAGTTGTAATTTACGACTATGACAAGATACATCACATGCATGAAACAAAACTATTCGTAGCGTTTATAGTAAGTGGAATTGTAAATTTTTATCTGATTCTAGAATTTACAGCAGAATTTGCTGTTAAAACCAAACTACCGGTAACAAATAATATCTATGTTGTTGCTGGAACGTACTTAGTTGCTTTTCTCATTCCACAGGTAGTATACCAACTGCAAAAAAAGAGTCAAATTTAAAAATATTTAAAAATAGTTGCTATAAGTTAAAAGAAGATGGATAAACAATTATCAGAATGGACTATAAATTATGTCAAGAATAGAGACTTGACATTTAGAAAACTAGTCAAATATGTAGAGAATAGTAAAGATGATTACATTAGTTTTGAATTTAAAGATAAAATAGTAGCACATTTTATTATCGACAAATTATCTGAAAAAATTTTCGAAATAATAAAAAATCATGATCATAAAGTAATAGTTTGTTTAAATGTCGAGGAGAATTTTAAATTCTTAATTAAAAACTGGAAGAAATTATCCGATATAAAAAATTTAAGTTTCTTATTTGTAAATCTTAAAATGGGAGATAAATGGGTCATTAATCCTCATACACATTCTATGATAGCAGATCCCACCAGTATTGAATCAGGATTAAAAACAATGTTTGATACAGCGAATGGAAAAATTGCAGAAATAAAAGCAGGAAAGAAAAAGAGTTCTATGTTCGAAGAAGGCTCGGGTTCCGAAGAGGAAGAAGAAGGAATGGATGAAGAGAAATAAAAAAATATTTCTAAATCTAATAAATTTATAATTCTTTAACGTAACAAACTAATCGTATATCTTCCGTCGGATAATATGTTTTCCAAAAAGCTGTCTTTAGATTACAATATTCTTTAAATCCGTTCTTTATCCAGAAATTTTTATTCGGATTTAATTTCGTTTGCCATGAATCTGCGTGAATAATTTTAACGTTTTTTGATTTTGCATACTTGAAAAAAGCTTTCAATAATTTGGTTCCGACTCCAAATCCTCGTGCCTGTGGAAGCAAATTTATGTGGATGTGACCCGCATTTTTCGGAGTTTTAAATTTTGAATCTTCAGACATCCCCAGCACTGCAAAAGATATTCCTTTTATCTGACCAAAGAAAAACTTTCTATTTTTCGACGACATAAAAGGAAGTTGAAACAATCTCACAAGACTTTTGCCGAGAAAAGAAGCTATAGATTCGTTATGATTTTTATCATCTAAACATCCAAGTAAATATCCAACAACTTTTCCTTTATCCTCTGCAACAAAACAACTTTCGGGTTCTTTATCGAAATAATATTTTATTTCATTATTAAATCGTTTAGGAGTAGTCGCAATCATACTTCCTGATTTTCCTAAAAAATAAGTCTCAAACTGTATATGCTCGACGGAAGAACAATCTTTAGTTTTATATTTACGAATAATCATACTAAATCAAATCTATTTACGATGCATCTTATCAAGTATTGAACTACTACTCTGAACTTTAGGTTCGCCTACATTAAAAACTATTTTTATATTTAATTTTTTACACGTCTGCATATCAGCATGTAAAGGAGAATTTTTATCAGCAGCATCTTTCTTATTTCTATCTCCACCTTTAGCAAATATCAATTCATCTTTAGGAAATTTTTTGCGAATATTAATTAAATCAGCGCAGACAGTATTATCGATGCTAGAGCTAATCATTGCTTCATCTACAGCACGCAAACATTTAACAATGTACAATCTTTCAGATTCGTTCAAGAATACCTTACTACCTTTTAATTCTACTTGATGATCGTTATTAACAATTACAAGCAACTTATCGCCGAGCTTTTTGGCTTCCTCAATACAACTAACATGTCCTCTGTGTATAGGATTGAAATATCCTGATGTTATAACAAGTTTCATAGATTATTGAAATATAGAAGGGTATAAAAAATTAACGGAAAATTATCTTAAATCTTTCAGCGCCACAGCCGAATTTTCTGCTATACTAACATTAGACATGTAATACTTTAATCCCTTAGGTGTAGGCTTATACAATTTTGTGTTGAAAGAATCATTTGTGCTTTGGTATTCTAGATAACCTTTGCTAGCCAGGATATTAAGATCCATCAAATATACTTTAAGTAAATCTCTATCATCTCTACACAACTCCGACAATGATTGATGTGGATAAATAAAATCATTATTCTCTTTTTCAGAATCCGAAACCACTACGGACAACACTAAGAATCTTCTGTACGCATCGACTAGTACGTGCTTACTATGGTGCGTCGAACTTGCATCAAATAAACCCATAATTCCGACCTCTCAAAAACTTTTAATATTAAATTGAGCCGTATAAAATTAAGCAATAAAATCTAATAAAATAAATAGAAATTTACTCGTCTCCTTCTGGAGCGTTTGGTATTGCCTGCCTATTGATTATCATTATATCACCAATACTTTTTACTAGATTGTGTGGTATGATAACTCCTTTAGCAGATCCTAATACTTTATTCAAGAATGAATTTTTAGTTGCTCTAACTCTCCATCCTGTAATCTTTGTATTCTGTATAATTGCTTCTTCAACGTCACCAAAGTAATCGCCTGTATCTGTGAAAACTCTCATCTCGTATGTTTCAGAAACTTTTTTCATCTTTAACATTTAAATCACCTACGCTTAGTTTTTTTAACTACTATACAAATAATACTCTTTATTTATATAAGTTTCGATTTTATCAAGGCGCATATCTATTTCATCAGCGCGCTCGCATAGATGTGTATAAGATTATCTTCCGAGCTATTTGTACCCTATCAATATATTGAGGGTTCGCTTGGCGCTGATTATAATAATTTCGATTTTAGGACGTCACGATTTAGTGGTTTAAATACGAATGCGAGTTCATCATCAAAATAACCACATCTAAACTTATCTATAGGAATGCCTGTTCTTTGACTAAGCATTATTGCATAAAAATTAGTTTGTGTGGTCGCATATTTCTCTTTATGGGCGTTAGGTTTGTAGTCCCACACCCAAACTAAGCCATCTTCTATTCGTAATGCGTCAATATGACCTGTCAATGTATCAGTACAATTGAAAAAATCACAATAATTAGGTAATTCTGACTCCATTAACCATATTGGAACCTCAATGCTTATAGTTTTATCATCGTGTTGCAACATAAACATTTGAACGTTTGTGTGAGCAGTAGTATATTGATCCGCTTCTAATCCTTGACGTGCAAGTTCAGATACTTCATGACCTTTGATTTTAACCAAATCTATATCAAATTTCATGCGTAATTGACTGCTTCTTGGACCTTTTTCAAAATGTTCATTAGGACAATCATCCATAACGTTATGTAAATACTTATCCATAGAAGAAAGATTTTTTGAACATAATTGCTTTGACTTAGGGTTATGTATACGATAATGATACCACCAACCATGTTTGAAAGATTTGTGGACTATAGCTTCACTCTTTGTAACACTCATAATGTTAAAGGAAAAATTTTAGAATAAAAAGGTTATGAAAACGTGCAAACAAAAAGCATAGAAGGGTTATAGAAGGATAATTCAAAAATAAAAGGTATAGAATGAAAAAATTATTAAAAATAAAAAAATAAAAGAGAGAATTTACTTTTTCTTCTTTTTAACTAAATCCTGCTCTATCTTTGCTTCTTCAGCTTCAATTCTCTGTGCTTCTTTCTCGATATGAGAAGCCATTTTTTCAATATTCTCATCCATTCTTGAAATTCTTCTCTCAAGTAGAACTAGAACTCTCAAAGAATAAACAATAGCAGCAAGCGTACCAATGATTATTCCCAATATTATGTTATCTAAAGCCATTTTACACACCTCTTTAAAATATGATTATAAGAGAACATCGTATAAGACATTTATATAGTTTGCGATTATAAGGAGAAAATCATCTAAAAAATAAGATAATAATTAGCCAAAAAAATATAAGAATAGTAATTAAAAAATAAAATATACCTATAATTGTTCTCATACGATAATTCTGTTTGCTTAATAATTTTCTAACAAACTTAAACCAGATTAGAACAGGTATGCCTACAGATACTAAAACAATACCTGCTCCTATTAAAAACATCATGAAGAATGCATACAAGAAATTGCCTTCTAAACTTAATATCATAACCGGCATATATCCAATGTATTTATAAAATTAATTACAATAATCAAACTCCTAAAATTATTTTTCTATCAATTGTTCAAAACTCAATCCCTTTCTTTTTGCCATTGGAATATCTATAGAATAACTTTTATCTGTCTTCTCTAAATCTTCAATATTAATAAAATACCAATCCATTCTATCAAATTTTACAGCAATCCAAGCTTCAGCACCAAATTTGTTTGCAAAGAACACTAATTCATTGACTTCTTTTTTCGTCAAATATTTCTTAGTATCTGCTGTTGCTTTACATTCAACAGCAACTCTTCGAAGATTGTTTCCTGCAAGAATATCTGGACTCGGATATTGTTGGCTTCCAGATCCAGCGCTACGAATTGCGACCCATCCATTATCATTAAACTTATGGATTAAATCTCTCTCAGCATTAGAGCCTTTAGCTTTCTTATTCATTAACATAACCAAAATAAAGAACGAGAATTTAAAAAACTATTGAAAAAAATAAAATGATATTATTTTTATATAATATCTTCTTCTGCTAAAACTACGAAGTCTCCGACAGCAATTACTGCTGAAAATGGAACTAGAATGTTTCCTTCTTTAGTCTTTTCTAACTCTAATTTCTCGATGTAAGAAGTAGGATTTACTAATATTACGTGTATTAATTCTCCTGTTCTTGCTTCGAATACTATATCTCCAACTTCACCAAATCTCTTTCCTGATTTAGATATGACTGTCTTTCCGATTAATTGCTTAGAAAACTTTTTGTCATCTGACATCTTCGCTTCTATTTTATTATTTGTTACAGGTTTATTCATCATGTCCGCCATTATATATCACCTTAAGCATAAACTTTCGTCAATATACAAAAATAAGATGATGCAGATATATAAAGTTTACTATTTAAGAAAAGTAATTTATATTTACTTTTTAAGCCGTAATTTGGCCTCTTTTAACAGCCTTTTCATCGTATCCTGATTGTAACAAGTCTCTTTGAACTGACATGTTTTACATTTAGTCTTGCTATCAACATAATCTGGCGGTTCCAAACCATTCAAAACGTTAGAAGTTTTTGTTATTAAATCTAAAACTTCTTCTTTCAAAAAAGTATTCATCTGTAATAATCTCTTTTCAACCCCACGATATTTTATCGCAGCCTCTCCAACATTTTTACCCGCATCTTCAAGTAAAAGCATATAAGCTGCTAACTGTATTTTATGTCCATCCCACATTCCTTTGTCAGGATATTTACCAGTCTTTAATTCTATAGGAACATAAATTATTTTACCATTTATATCATGCATCTCAAGAACGTCAATTATTCCGGATAAATTGAATTTTACCGACTTAAAATATTGTTCAGATAGAATCTTTGGAGTCAATTTTTCCCATAACACTTTTTCATAAACATTATATTTTTCAATAAAATGCGTGACGTTTAACGCATGTTCTTTCGCTTCCTCTTCAAAACTCACCCAATAATCGGCAAAAATATCAATCAGAGAAATATTAAAAGTTTTTAATTCAGATTTATGTTTAATAATCACATTACGTAATATTTTAGAATAATGTCTCCGATAAATATCAAGTATATCTTGATAATTATTAGTTTTTATAGAAGAAACTATTTTTTCTTCTGAATTATTTAATAATTCATGAGTCTCATGCCAAATCTTTCCTTTAACTAATTCTTGTTTTGGTGGTTCCTCTACTAATAGAACGTTACTGATAAATAATTTTCTTGGACAATAAAGATAACTTGAAAGTTGTGTGGCAGTAACCATCGTATGCAACAATAAGAAATTGTTTATAAATTTTGAGTGTGGATGTCTAGTGAGAACATCTAGCGTGAATTATAACTCAAAGATTTACTGTACTGTTCAAGACAAGAATTACATATCTTGGAGCCGTAAAGATACACGTCGGCATCACATATACGTAGATTGTCTTTTGCAGAACCGACACAATCGTGTAATACAAATAATGCACTAATTAAAATCTGTGGTTCATTAGGAAATTTATTTTTCAGAACATCGCATAACGAACCATAAATTATTGTATCAGAAAAGCGTGTCGCATGATTTTTAGCCATACCTTTGCTTTTAAAATAATTATACATTGCATTATGAAATCCTGGTGTATTAGATGAAGCAGTTTCATCAATATCAGTTAATATGCTGGTATTATATTTTAGCAAATCAGAAATTTCGACTGGATACTGCATAATTTTTTTTAAATTCTCACTAGATATTTTTGGAGCTTTATCAAAATGATAAGAAGGTCTAAGTATGGCATCGTCTTTTTCTGCATGAAAAAGCACCAATGGAGTCAAATCCCTCGATAAACAATCGACTTCATTTTCCAAACCGCAAGTAAACTCACAACCCATACGGAATCTTACTGTGAACTGCTAATATTTAAACCTTTCGAAAGTGCAAAAAACTGTAAAATTAACAAAAATTTGTAAAATCCATTTAAAAAAACAGATAATTATTTAAAAGAGGATTTCTAGTAAGTGTTTATGAAGAGGTTGAGTGGCTTACATAATAGGATTATACACAAATTTATCTTTAATCGCAACAAGAATTCTGATAATAAAAATAGTAACAATTTCGGCTCTAAAATTTTACCTGTACTGACTTATGATAAACTAATTGAACAACATATACATATTTTAAAGAACTTACAATATAATTCAGGATTATTTGCAGCTTCAACAAAAAATGTCAATACAGGATATGATAAATCTTGGTTGAGAGATAATTTTTATGAATGTTTAGCATTTGAAGTTATAGGCGACTGGGATACTGTTGAAAAGACATATGAAGCAATATTACAAATATTTCTCAAGCACGAATACAAAATCGATCATGCAATACAGCAAAAACCGCAATACAAGCATGAATATATACACGCAAGATTTAATCCTGAAACTTTCGATGAATTCTGGGAAGAATGGGGTAATAAGCAAAACGACAGTATAGGAGCCATATTATTTAGGATAGGAGAACTCGAACATCATCATAAAAGATATATTCTAAAAAACGAAGATTATATTCGTATAGTCAATAAATTAGTACAATATCTGGGAGCAATACATTATTGGCATGATGAAGATAATGGTGTATGGGAAGAAAATGAGGAAGTACATGCATCAAGTGTCGGAGCATGTGTTGCAGGTCTAAAAAGCATCAAAAGACTCGAGCAAATAACTGTTCCACAAGAATTAATAGATAAAGGTGAAGAAACATTAAAAAATCTTTTACCACGAGAATCCAAAACTAAATTTGTAGATTTAGCATTATTATCTTTAATATATCCTTACAACATTGCCACAACTAAACAGCGTGATAAAATACTTGAGAACGTAGAATATTTATTATTAAGAAAAAAAGGAGTCATAAGATATAAGAACGACCATTATTATAACAAAAATCCAGATGGATACAGTGAAGAAGCCGAATGGACTTTCGGATTAAGCTGGCTTGCAATAATATACGAACAATTAGGAAACGAAAAGAAAACTCAAAAATACGTCGATATGATGATTAAGACTTCAACTCCAAAAGGCATTCCTGAATTATATTTTAGTAATTCACCAAAATACAACGCCAATACTCCTCTAGGATGGAGTGAATCATTATTTATAGTCGCATTACATGACTTGAATAAAAAATTTATAGGGAATAACAGTCAAGAAAAAGTAAAAAAATAATAATCACAGCAATACAACTAAAATCAGAACATTTAAAAACGTAGTAACGGAGAATAAAATCATGGTGAAGAAAAGTTCTAAGAAGACTAAAGTAAAAAAGATACGGTCCAGCACAAAAAAAAAGACTTCTGTAAATAATAAACTCGATAGAATACTTGCTGCAGAAGGTCAACTCTTAAAAGAAGAGAACAGAATAGAAAAAGAGGAACAATCAATTGAAACTGAAGAGAAAGCAGTAGATAAAATTGAAGCCACAATACAAAAAGAAGAATCCGACATTGAAAAGTTAGAAAAGATGGAAGAAGAAATAAAAACAGAAGTCGGCGGCCATCCTTTAGCTAACGTTACATTCAAAGATATAGCCAAAGGCATGATAGGAGCATTTATAGGACTAGCAATACATTATACTTTCGTCTATGGAGTAGAAATTGCCCAAAATCTCACGATGACAAGAGCCACAATAATGTTCCCACTGACATTCCTTGTCGGGTTATTATTCATTTATGCAACGGGCTTCAGAAAGATACAGGATAAAAAAATACTAATATATATGCCTTTAAGATTATTTGTACTATATGCTTGTTCACTAATAGTGTCCATACTAGTATTATATTTATTTTATCCCACATTTGGAAATTCATTCGAAGAATCATATAAGATGGTTGCAGGCGTCATGCTTGCAGCAGTTGTAGGAGCATGCACAGCAGATTTGCTAGGGAAGGAATAAGATGATAAGCAGAGATAAATTGTTGGAAGAAGAAAAGTTAGATATGACTATAGAAAGTCTTTTAGGAAAGATAACTCAAGTAATAATAGCATATAAATTAAGGGATCAAGACAGTGAGGAAGCATCTAACATAAGCAAGATATCTACAAGACTAGAACAATTCATGAATATATATAACAATGAGTTAAAATTATTTGAAACTGATAGAGCGACAGCTGATGTTAAAAGGAAAGAAATAGAGTCAAAACTTATTGAGGATCTTGGAATAATACTTAAGGATTTAAATGAATATAAGGAAGAAATCAATAGGATGGTAGAAAAAATTTTACACAATCAAAATATAACGCGTGAATACGATGAGATATTAAGAGTACATGACGAGTATATAAAGAAAGCAGACAAAGTCAATTCTTACGTCCACGCTTTAGAATAGACATAAAAGCATTTCTATCATCTGTTTATAAATAAATCCCTAAATTCTAGCAAAAGTTTATAAATAATTTTATATTCCTCTCTATTGAAATGGCAGAGAACAATTCTGATACTAAATCAAAATCTAAGAACGATGCTAAAGCGGAGAATAGCGGTAATAATCTTAAATATTCCTATACTTCAGCACAATTCAATAATGCATTAGAAGATGAGAATAGAATACTTAAAGAAGCTATGAATTCTTTGCGAGATGAAGTTGAAAGATTACGTGCACCATCTTTAATGGTTGCAGAAGTAACGGACATGATGGCTAATAATAGGGCTTTAATCAAAATTCCTAATGGTAATAAATTCTTTGTAACAGTATCTGCGAATGTTAAGGATTTAAGTCCTGGTGATAGTGTTCTAGTAGAACAAAAGAATCTTAATGTTATTGAGAAAGTTAATGTTTCTAAAAATTTTGATGTAGAAAGATTTGTGATTATAGAAAAACCAAAGACTACGTGGGATGAAGTAGGCGGACTTGTTGAACAAATCGATGAAATAAAAGAAGTCATAGAGCTCCCATTAAAGAGTCCAGAATTATTTAGAAAGATGGGAATACATCCTCCTAAAGGAATATTATTATACGGCCCTCCAGGAACAGGTAAAACATTGCTTGCGAAGGCAATCGCTAATAGTACTGATGCTACATTTATTGAAATTGTCGGTTCTGAAATCGTACAAAAATTCATTGGAGACGGAGCAAAATTAGTTAAAGAAATATTCCAATTAGCAAAAGCCAAAGCTCCAGCAATAGTATTTATAGACGAACTCGATGCATTATGCGCTAAAAGAATTGAACTTGGAACGTCTGGAGAAAGAGAAGTTCAAAGAACATTTATGCAATTACTTGCTGAACTTGACGGATTTAAATCATTAGATAACGTTAAAATAATCGGATGTACAAATAGAAAAGATATTTTAGATCCAGCAATTCTTCGACCTGGAAGATTAGATAGAATGATTGAAGTTCCAAATCCAGATAAAGAAGGAATTAAACAAATATATAAAATTCATATGAAAGCTATGCCTATAGAAAAGAAAGCAAATATGGAAAAAATATATGACTTATCACAAGACTTATCTGGAGCAGAAGTGAGAGCTGTTACAACAGAAGCTGGCTACTTTGCAATAAGAGAAAGTAGAGACATAGTTACTGAAGACGATTTCTTGAAAGCGATAATAAAAATACGTAAAGAAGAAGATAAATACGGCAAAGATTACGTAAGTATGTTTGGATAAAACATAAGTTATTGCATAGACGCAAATCTAAGCAATATAACAAAATATTTATTCTGTATCGCATAAAAAGTTCTAATGATATCATACGCGAATATTAATATCGAAAATAACACGCTATTCTGGAAATATATTGCTGAAAGATATAATATATATCTTAAACGTAAAAAGGGTTTGCCTCCGCCATGGACTGAAGATAGACTATTGCAACAATACAAATTTACAAACGTTTTTCGAGATTTAGATCCTGGAACTATCTATGTTCAAGAAAAAATTCTTCCAAGATGTGCCAACTTAACAGAAGCCGTATTCAATATAATAATCTATAGATTATTTAATAAAATATCAACTTTTGAATATCATGGAATACAATCCATAAAAGATTTTAACCAAAAAGAATTGGAAACAAGAATACGCGAATTAAGTAAAACCGCTAAAGTATTTACCAATGCATTTATTGTTTCAGGGTATGCCACCATACCTGGAAAGGATAAAATATCAAAAGTATGTAACATAATATCATCTATACATTCGAAACTGCCCTCATTAATAAAAGCGATATCTTACAATCCTACTTCTCAAAAAACTTTTGAAGAAATAATTAAACTTGAAGGAATTGGAAGATTTCTAGGCTATCAAATATGTGTAGATATAGGATATTATGACAAGAAAATCTACGATGAATCATCGCATGTAGTGTGCGGCCCGGGATGTATAAATGGATTGAATAGATTATTCAATAAACCTTTGTCAGGCAAAGAATATGACGAAGCAATAATATTCTTAGAAAAGATTCAATACGATGAATTTAAAAAAATAAGTATAGACCAAGAAAAGCTTTTTTCAGACAGAAAAAACAAATATTTGAATCTCATGGCATTAGAAAATTGTCTATGTGAATTTTCTAAATATATGAAAGCCTTGAAGGGCGAAGGCAGACCTAGGAATAAGTATACATCAAAGTATTTGGTTTAAATAATATAGGTAAGTATTGCAGTAAGTAGTTTATAGATACGCACTACACAAACATTCGTATAAACTTTATAAAGAATAGTTCATTCTTCTATTTGTGTGCAATGAGGTTGTGAACACCCGATGACTCTTCGGAGAATGATTAACGGAAGTAACTGCTGAGCACACACTTGATAATTATTTATATTACCGCAAAAAACAATCAAAACCATTTCAAACTATCTTAAAATCCACGCATATTCTATAAATATATGGTGCATGTTGGCCGCATTTGAATGTCTCTAGAATTTTAAATTTTAAGTGACGTTTCTTACATGCCTTTTCAATTTTCTCATGCGCCTTTTCAAATTCTCCATCTTTCAAGAAATCATAGAAATGAATAATCGTTCCTTTCTTAGAAACTTGCAATGCATCATCTAAAAATTCATCAGCAGTTTTTGGTAAAGGCATTATTATTCTATCATAAGTCTTATTATGATAATTTTTCAGAGCATCATAACTTCTTAAACTTTCAACGGGATTAGCTTCGTCTTTTGACGGAATTTCAATTATGCCTTTGTTTACTAGAGGCAACATCTTATTCCAATCGATAAATCCTTTACCAAACTCGCAAGTGTGCGTCTTCTTATCATGGTCTGCTATATGAAAATAGGTATTAAATTCTTTTTGTATTTCTTTTATTACTGATTCTAGCTTTTTATTGTCACCATAAGTTATGTATAGGTGCGCTAAATCTATGCAAATATTCTTGAAACCTGCACGTCTAGAAATCCTTAATATTTCATCCTTATTTCTAAAAGCAGCAGTCAGATTTTCAAAATAAAAATAGTCATAATATTGTTCTAAAGTCTTGATTTTTTCTATTAGCAGTGATTCATCACCTATAGGTTTTTCATTTGCAAGATGAATTATTGCCGAAATAGAATATTTTTTACATAACTCTCCCATCTTTTTGTATGTAGAGATAACATCATCATTCGATAAATCATAAAACTCTCCATTAATTTTAAATGGTATATGAATAAACACTTCTAAACTTTTTTGTTTTAAATCGATTATAGCTTTCTCTAATTCCTTAATTTTATTATCGTCTAAACTATTATTAAATAAGTGTATCTCTATTATCGAAGGATTTTTTTCTAATCTAATATTCATCTCCTTTTCTACAATTGCTGATTTTAGTCCTATTATCTTCTGATATATATTCGGAATCGCATGGTGTACATCGTCGTTGATTAAAAGTACGTTATGTATTTTATTTAATCTTAAATTTTCCATTCCATATTTATGTCCGTCAGGATTGATTTCTATTCCAGTGATATGTCTAGCTTTCGTATTTTTAGATAATACCACAGGATATGGTGCACATCCAGAAAACATGACTAAAATTTCTTCTCCTGGTAAAACTTGTTGCATTATCCTTTTACGTTCATTACCTAGACGTATACTAAAATAAACTTTTTCTACGTCTAATTTTATCGTCACATTATTTTCTTTGTAGGTGGTTTCTTTAGTGTTTACACCTGCAATATAAGTCATTTTTTGTGTTCTAAATACTCCCTTGTGAACTGCTGCTTTCTTTAGAACTGTTTTTATTAAAGGATTGACTTTCAATAATGTTTCTGCAATTAACTTCTCACGTTTTTCTAAGCCTTCTGGAATTTCTAGAATCGCAATGCTTCCAATTATATCATGAGCAGTTGTTACAAAGGACATCTCTTTTTCCGTCAAACTTTTAGAAAGATTTTCCTTTAACGTTCCTTTATGTACGTTTTTGTCGAAGTCTTTCTCTACAAACGACACTTCCGGAGATATTCCTGATTTGGCGGAATTGATTATTGTAAATTTTTTTAGTATAGGAAAATAGATATATTTTTTATCTTTCAAATAGAAGTGCTCTTTATCTATAATATCATTTATCACTATATACTGCTTCCACTTTTCAGCGTCCTTCAATGGAACTTTCAATCCTAGCATAATTATGGACATAGCCAAGGGTTTATATTTTTAATCAAATAATGGTTGTCGAATAGAGGTTGTCAAAAAATAATAGAAAATAAATCGAAGATATATTCTCAAGCGACTATACCGCAAAATAAAGGCATCTAAACGTCACCATAATTAGCATAATTTCGGAATAACAAAATTTATAAGGAAATATACAAAAATCATAAAAGGATAATATAATACGAGATACAGGCGAATTATGAGCAACACATCAGAATTAATAGACGTTAAAAAGGCAATATTAACAGATAGCGAGAAAGAAGTAATTGCACACGCATATAAACAAGTCGTCAGCAAAGATTTTTCTAAAAATTTATATTTTAAATTCGGTGAATGTATTAATTTTAAAAAAGAAGGTTTCAAAAATCAAGAAGACGCTATAATTCATAAAACAGAAGCATTAGTTAAAGAATTTCTAACAGTCAATAATTATCTTGATTACATTATAATGAATGCTCATAAGTATTATGAAAGATTCAAAAAAACAGGAAATAAAAAATTATTAAATGCTATAGAAAATCTTATGATATTAGCGAATAAAATCAATAAAAAAGAATATAGCATACATAATGAAGGTAAACTCTGCTATCCTGCAACAATATGTAAAGGAACAGACAAAGAGACTCGTGAATGGTTCTTAAAATTGCTCGAGCCGCTATTAAATATAGAATTAAATGTTTTTAATCAAAATTAGAATATTAGAATCAGACTTTTAAAAATTATTTTTAGAAATATTCTCCTAAACCTTTTTGTGCAGCAGGTCTTTTATGAAGTTTTTCTAAAACTGCACGTGTTCTTTCTTCATTAAAATCATGTTTTTGACATAATGTTTCTACAACTTTTTCATCGTCTACATCTCTAAATAATATTGTGTAATCATCAGTGGTTTTCGTATGCTTGATTATATTAAATACCTCTTTCCAATCATATTCAAAATGTTTATCCCATTCATTTTCTTTGAATAATTTATCAAAATTACTTTCGCCCGAACCATATTCTTTGACGAGTTTCAGTGCTGTTTTTGGACCTATACCTTTAATTCCACCTATGTTATAATCTGTTCCAGTTAACATTGCAAGTACTATTAATTGGTCTTGATCTATCTCTAGAGTACTGAGAGTATCTTTTAATGATATTAATTCCGGATTTATAGAATCATAACTTAATTTATTTGGTAATTTCTTTCTGCCTGACAAAGTTAGGTTTTTTACGACGAGCGGACAGCCAAATAGCATTGAATCTGCATCTTGACTTAGACTTGCATAGGCATCTTTATTCCTTACAATTAATGCTGCCTGTGCTTCTCCTTCTGATGGAGCTTGAATTATAGGACATCCGAGTGCATCTATTAATTCTTTAACATCATCAATCATTTCTTTAGTTAATTTACTCGTCCTAGAAGCATACTTTTTCATATCTTCTAAATTCTCTTCTTCAGTTGCTTTTTCTAATTTTAATTCTGCTTCATGTTTTAGTGCCGATCTTCGTTCGCGCTCTTTTAATTTTAATTCTGGAGCCTTTCCATCAAATACAAATATAAATTTTATATCAAACTGCATTAATTTAGTAAATCTATAAAATAATCCGTTAAGATGAGATGTAACATTATTATGAGAATCCTTCAGTAATGAACCATCAGGCTGTCTAATCGAAGACAAAAACATATATAATTGATTAAATGCATCTACAACAACAACTTTTCCGCGTAAATCTTCTATAGTCAACTCTGTTGTTTGAAGTAAATCTGTTATCTTTGTACCCATAAATTTAGGATGGGAGAAGCGTTTTTAAAGTTAATCACTAAAGAAAATCCACCGAAAATCCGCCAATAAAAACATACTACTTACTGGAACAAGAAATAGTACAAATAGAATATTACTGCAAGCACGACAATGTCCGCGTATAATGTCATCATTTTAATCTTCCCTAACTCTCGTCTACACAGTTAGGAATCAGTTTGTATTAATATACTTTCCTAAAACTTTACGTGCTTCCTCACGTTTCTTTTGATGTTCAGTTAAGAAAGGAGTTAATTTAGATATAAGTAAATTCTTCAATTCTCCTGATAAAAGCGAACCGCTCTTGTAATCATCATAAATTTTTTTCAAAAGAACATCATCCTCTTCAAATACTCGAAGCCATTGATATGAAACGTCTATATCTGGATTTCCGCCGTGTTTTCTATGTTCATCAATTGTATCTCTGCCGCCGCTGAATGCATATTTCTTAATCTTTTTAGCTGCATCCTCTGAACTATCTGTTAATGCAATAAATGATGTAGCATCAGATGAAGACATTTTACCACCTGTTAGTCCTGGAATAAAGGTGTGACATGTTGAACATAATTCTTTGAAATTAAAATTATTATAATTATTAACACGTCCGAGTATATCTCTTGTAAGTCTTATATGTGGATCTTGATCTATTCCTACTGGAACTATTACAGGCAGAGGATGTTCAAATTCTGGAAGCTGTGCATGCAACATGTCTGACGCTTGTAGCAATGCTGAAATCATTTTTCCAGGAGTTATCTCTCCATATACAGCTTTAAATTCATTAAATGTTACGTGTCTTGCAACTAAATTTTGTAGACGATAATATGCGTCTGCTTTCTTTCCATCTTTTGATCTATCGCTCTGAAAATAGAAGTCGCAATGTTCTGGCTTTAATCCTAGCGCAATATAATTTAATAAATATTCTTCAATTGCTATTTTTCTACTTTCTTCTAAAGATTGTCCTCTAGCATTATATGCTTCAATATCAGCTACACAAATATATACTTTTGCGCCTAAACTTTGATAAAATATTATTTGTCTTGCAAGAAGCATGTGTCCTATATGAAATTTTCCAGTAGGCATACATCCAGTCATCATTACAAATGGTTTTTTATTCTCGATAGCACTAACTATGCTTCCGAAACTTCTATGAGCAAAAACAATTCCTCTTCGAAATAATACCTCTTTATGAAAGGCTTTAGGTAAGTCATTAAAGTTCATTGGCTGTAGACCAAATTCCTTAATCAATTTAGTATAATCTATGTCGCCTTTAACTTCCCAAGGCGTTATTTGTGATTCAAGTTTTGATTTTTCTGATTCAACCATTTTATTGTATTTGCTTAACCTCAACAGCTATTCTTTCAAATGTCATTCCACTAAATTCTTTTGTAATCATTGACTCTGCTTTCTTAGTCAATTCTCCAGTCGATAGGAATAGACAAGGCATTTTTTTATTTTGAGCAAAAATTAATGCAGGAGCTAAATCTCCTTCACTTATCGATGATTTATCTTTTGCTTTACAATAGATATATTCATTATTATTATGATTCTTTAATACTAAATCGTACTCTGTCTTTTTAATTTTTTCTTTACTAATCACATCCAGCCTCTTTGATGAAACATGATTCAAAATTAATTCAAAAAAGTTGTACTCAGCTTTTGGAGTTTTAGGAACTTTAGGTGCTTTTATTTTTGGTTCTTTATGTACAGAAGTTTTAATGTGTTTTTCCTTCAAGGATTTATCTTGATGCTCATGATGTTCTGGTTTTTCGTGATGGTCGTGAGTTTTTTCTGAAGAAACTGTGGAAGCCTGGGTTTTGGAAGGCTCTTCTAATACTTGCTGAACAATAATAGCAGGTTTTTCTACGGGCGTCGGTTCGATTATTAATGAAGCTTTATGTTCTGATCTTTGTTCTACAATAGGTATGGATTCTTCTGCCTCAATAGATTCAACAGGTTTAACAGCACTTACAAGTTTCTTTGCAATAGGCATTGCTTCTTCTGAGGGCATAGAATAAAATCTCCAACATAAAACTTTTTGACCTTTGTAGTCAACCTCGAACTGTTTAGCAAAATCTTTAATTGTTCTTAATGAAACTCTTGTCAATGGATCTTGTTCTGAATCTTGCAAAACACGACTTTCCTTCAATAATCTAAATGTCTTTTTATCTTTTTCATTAAGATAGCTTATGAAATCTTCAAGCTTTGATTCCTGGTCTGGAAGATAATACAGAGGTGAACCACCAACTTTTATCGTTGAAACTTTAACATCGCCTGAACTTATTAATGTAGAAAGTATTGCTCCAATAAGCATTGTATCTCCGCCGCCTCCAAGTGCTTTTGCAACCTTCGATGGAAACGTAGGACCAAGTTTTACAATATCAATAATCTTCTCCTTAGGAATGTTTTGAAGCATAACCTTGAGATGTCATCGATGTTTAAAAATTTGACGATGAAGAACATAGACAAATTTAAGGATTTAAAAATAAGTTTGGTAAAACAACTAAACACAGTTAACAGAAAGATTTATATACTTATCTCTTCAAGATATCCATATCTATATGTACTAAGTTAATATTAAAAAACAGCGAGGTTGAATCAAATGGAAGAAAAATCTAATCTTTACATTGTTGCTGTAGTCAGCATCATAGCAGTTGTTGCGATGGTATTCATGGCAACGAGCGTCGGAGAAAAACAATCATTTGTTACAATGCCATCCGGTACCGCGACAGCAAGCGGAAGCACAGCAGGGACAGATGATTCAGCAGGACAAGCAATGCAAGTATTAAATTCTAATGCTAATGTTGATAGTGGTACTATAACCTCTGGTACAACATCTTCCAATACTGGAGTTGTAGTAAATGGTGTGACAATAGTTTGTACAGCTTCAGATCCTGCTGAGAATCCGTACATTAAGGGAAATGTCATATTAACATATATTTATAAGGGCAGCACATCATTGACACAAAATTATTATGATTTTTGTGTAAAAAAAGATTTACCGGGAGACGTAATACCAACAGGAGGTAGCTGTAGCACTGACGCATCGTTTAACTGCTACGCTGCGCAACAATACTGCTTCGATGAATATCACGACGGACGTAAATTCTTTGGAAATACCCCACAACTCGTGCTATGCAAAAAAGGTTGTTCGGATGGTGCATGTCTTAAATAAGTTATAAAAAACTTTTATTTTTTTAATTCTTAATTTTAATATATTAATCTGGACATAAGTGGTATTCTTGTCATTGTTCATCGACCTTCAGAAATGCGCTGTGTAATTGGAGAAATTCAGTACATCTTATTCAATACATCTGCTTTTGTTATTACTCCTTTGAATTTACCTTTTTCTGAAACGACTACAATGTTATAGAATTTTAATAATTGAACAACGACTTTTGCTTTTGCAGTTTCAGATACTATTGGGGGAGTATCTTTCATGATTTCAGAAACAAAAGAAGCGTGAGAAATGCTTTTTCCTGACGATATTAATTCTAATAAATCTGATTCTGTTACTAGACCAACAATCTGACCTTTATCAAGAACTGGAAGTTGCGAAATAGCATTCTTGCGCATTTTATCGACAGCCACTTTTATTGCATCATTAACATTCAAAGTTATAACTTGTTTTTGCATAATATCTTTTGCAGTCGGTTCTCCAACAGATCTTAATGCTTCAAGCGTATCAAATATTCTTTTGACACTAGAATATCCTGGATCAATTAGACCTGATTCGACTTTGGCAATAAGAGACTGAGAAACATCTGCCTTTTTAGATAATTCAGATTGTGTTAGTCCTAACTGGACACGAATTTTTTTAATGTCTTTGATATCATATTCCATACCAGGAATAAAATATAGGTAGTATTTATTCTTTTCGGAATAATTTTGTCAACAATTTTTTTAAATAAGATGCCTTGCTCAAAGCTTGGTGGTTATAATGGCTAAAAATTATGTATTTACATCGGAATCTGTAACAGAAGGACATCCAGATAAAGTATGTGATCAAATATCGGATGCAGTATTAGATGAATTGTTAAGACAAGATCCTAACTCTCGAGTCGCTGTAGAATGTTTAACGACTACAGGTAGCGTTCATGTTGCTGGCGAAGTTACAACAAAAGGATACGCAGATATTCAAAAAATAGTAAGAGAAACTCTAAAAAATATAGGCTACACCGATCCGAGATTTGGAATAGACAGCGAAGACGCGGGAGTTTGGTCTGCAATACACGCGCAAAGCCCAGACATTAGTCAAGGAGTTACAGTAGGACAAGGAGAATTTAAAGAGCAAGGTGCAGGAGATCAAGGAATGATGTTTGGATACGCATGTAATGAAACTAAAGAATTAATGCCTTTACCAATATCAATGGCGCATAAATTGACTCAGAAAATGGCTGAAGTTCGAAAGAAAGGAGTCATAAAAGGAATTGGTCCAGACGGAAAATCGCAAGTAACAGTAGAATATGTTAACGATAAACCAAAAAGAATCAGTACAGTTGTAATTTCACAACAGCATATCGATGAAAAACCTGAAGAATTATTAAAAAAAGAAATATTAGAAAAAGTTATCAAACCAGTATGCGGAACTTACATCGATAAAGATACAAAATTCTACATTAATCCAACAGGAAGATTTGTAATAGGTGGACCAGAAGGAGATTCAGGTTTAACAGGAAGAAAAATAATAGTTGATACATACGGCGGAATGGGACGACACGGCGGTGGAGCATTTTCTGGAAAAGATCCATCAAAAGTTGATAGAAGTGCAGCATATGCATGCAGATATATTGCAAAGAATGTTGTTGCAGCAGGCCTTGCAGATAGATGTGAAGTTCAATTATCATATGCAATTGGTGTTGCAGAGCCAATGGGAATATTTATTGATACATTCGGCACAGGAAAAATTCCAGAAGAAAAAATTGTAGAATTAGTATGGAAAAATTTCCCAGTAAAACCTGCAGATATTATAACACAATTAAAATTGAAGAGACCAATATATAAGAAGACTGCGAGCTATGGACACTTCGGAAGAGAAGATCCGGATTTCTTATGGGAAAAAACAGATAAAGTTGCAGCATTAAAGAAAGATGCAGGATTAAAGAATTAAAATATAATACTATAGAATTATTTTTTCTTTTAATTATTTTTATTTTTTAATTAAATCTTATTTTTAGATTATTTTATTATTTCAATTGTTCTATGAAGCGTAAACTAAAAATAATAATATTTATAAGCGTTTACTACTTTATAGTAGAATGGCTTCAGGATTATCATACTTACAGCCTTTGGAAATTAATCAGATTAGACAAATTTATGCTCGAGCCAAAAATCATGAGACAGTATTTAGAAATATTTTAATAGACCTATCTGATGATAATATTGAAGCTAATTATTTTAAAAGATCGAGTTTGGAAGAAATATTTCTTAAGTATATAGGTGTGGCAGGATACGAAACGCGAGTTAGTGATTTCAGAGTAGGCCCTTTCACAAAAAAAGATAACTTGATTTATATTATAAATTTTCCAAAGTTTCATCCAACCAAACTAAAAGAAGATCAAGCTATAATATTAATTGAAAAATCAAATAATTCTTGGTTAAATATGTACGCTTTCTTAGAAAATCTCGAAGTGAAACGCGAAGGGACAATGTATCGTCGTCAATTATAATATCATCTTTTCTTTTAATTTGTTTAATCTTAATAATAAATAATGGAAATATTTATATAATCAAATAAATATTATTAGTAAATGAACGAAAATATTATTTATTCAATAATATTATTTTTTGTCGGAATATTTGGTTTATTTCGTGCAATAAAATTCTTAAGAAACCCTAAATTCGCAAGAGAATATATAGAAAAAAGCCCTAAAGCAAAAATATGGAAAAAAATGTTCGGCGTTGATAAAGCTACTAAAATAACCCGAAATATATTTGTGCCTCTAGCGATAATTATGTGTGTAGGAGCAATTATAGCAGCAATAATATTAATTATAATATAAGTTAGGAGGCATTATTATGAAAAAAATATTAATGATAATTCTTATCTGTGGTTTTTTAATTTTACCAGGTGTTGTTCTTGGAGTAACATACACTGGAGATGGCACGTATACTGCTAAAGAAGGAGACACAATTGTAGCAGATAATGGTCAATCTATTAAATTAGGACAAATATCTTGGGCACTACAAGGAGATACAATTCCTAAAATATTATTGACGTACAGTAATGGTGGAAGTACAAGTGTTCATGAGAATGATGCAACTAAATTAGGCTATGGCCCTTACGATGATAAATATTTGAATGTCGAAATAGTTTCAATAAATAAAAATGATTTGACAGCACAAATTACAATTCAATCAATTAAGGAACTCGGCGAAAGACCTCCTAATGTAATATTACCTGGAGAAAATATTAGCGTCGTACCTAAAATACGTGATTTTGTTACGTATCCTATTGAAGGAAGTTATAAATTAAAACCGTTAGATGAAGTAAAACTTCGAGACGGATATACATTAAAATATGTTACATTTCAAAAGGATGCGAAGGTAGGAACTAGAGACGGTCAAATAGATACATCCACTGCTTTAATTGCTTTATTCCCTCCTAACGTCGAAGCAAACGAATCTGTAAGTGATAAGGCAATATATAGTTTTTCTATTGATAGCGTAGGAACATCAGGAATATTTACTACAGTCAGCGAAGGATTTACATTCCGTCTAAATGGTTTAAATCCGACAACAGAAGAAGTATCAATAGAAGTATTCTCTGGTATGACTGTAAATCTAAAACAAGGATGGAATTTAATAAGTCCATCATACACAGCAATTACATGCGACATTGGAAAATGTTATGGAGAAGGAAATAATAAGATTAATGTTAGAGAAAATAATTGTAAAGATTTAAATGAATTAACATTCTGGAAATATAACTCTCTAACAAACGATTACGTTAAATCAATCCCTGTTCCGCCTCTTGGATACTGGGTGAAATCTGATAGAGATTGTTCAATGGTATTTGCAGGACAACCAGTTTCTATAACTAATCAGAAATTATACAAAGGATGGAATATAATTGGAGGTCCAAGTAATTCTAATAACGCGTGGAATATAACTGTAAACAAAGGAGATTGTGTAATAACTAAAGGACCGTGGAGATATACCGGATCGTGGGAAAAAACATCAACTATGTATGCTCTGACAGGACATTTCATAAAAGTTGAGAATGATTGCACATTGGGGGGTAATTAAATGAAACCAGCAACAATACTAATAATATTAATTATATCTTTAACAATCTTAACAGGGTGTATGAGATATACCAATACAAACGCTACACATACTAGTAATAATAATATTGTACAACAAGAAAACACATCAAATAATGTGACTAATAATGTTGGCAATACAGAATCTCAAAACGCAGTCGAAGAAAAACCTCCGATGCCACCTGAGTAAATCTTCGCATAATTTTCTTTTTATTACTTTTTAATTTTATAATTCTAGACCAAGACAAAATATATAAACGCAGATGAGAATACAATCGTATGAAAGAAGTATTTCATGGAGAAATTCTCAATACATACAGTCTAATATTTATCTTTATAATAATATTTGATGTAATATTTTTATCTTTATTCGTAAACCTAAGTGGATGGAGTGTATTAAAGAGTGCTCCTATATTATTAATGATGCTACTTACCCTAATGTTGGCTTTTGTGGTTATAACTACACTGTTTGAAACTATTACAATTACAGATGACACGGTAGAGGTAAAAAATTTATGGATTAAAAAAAACATACGCTGTTCAGATATAGTGTCGTTAAAAGAAGGAAGTACGGCAGATGTGTTCAATATTCAACCAAATTCTAAAACAGGATTCAGAAAAGGACCTTACGGGATTAGTGTAGCGGTAAAAAATCCCAAATACTTTCACTTCATACTGAATACAGCATATAATCATCAGTGGAAAGAATTAAAAGTCGCTCTTCAGAAAAGCTATAAAAAGAAAATCGAATATGTTAAGAGCGCATATCAGAGATAAAAAAAACCATAACTTATTTCTTAATGTAACCTATCATCACAGCAAGTATTAACGGAGTCAAGTATGTTAATATTAAATGATAATAACTGGTCATAGTCATACCAAACAACACTACAAGAAATATCAAATCTAACAACATCAATTCAATATACCACGTAAATCCTGTAATCCATCCTTCTTTAACAGCATCTTTATGAACATTTTTGAATTGATAATATGCAGCTATAGCAAATCCTATTGCTCCTGTTACACTCATCAATGCATAAAACCATGCCGCACTAATCGAAGGTGCATTCGTCTTAATATCCCAAACAAAAAAACTAGCAATAAAGGGAACTGCCCAAGCAACTAAACCTAATAAAATTCTTTTCCAAAATTTATTCATGCCAAACACCTCGCTTAAGGTTTCAACCATTTAATTTCATAATATGTAACATCGCCTTCATCGTCAACTATTCCCATCATTAATCTTTTCTTTGTTGAATGTGCAACTCTATTCTTTGCAGCGAATTCATACCAAGTTAATGTAGCACCTTCATGAACTGGATAAATTATCCATCGTGCATGATCTTCACCTGGTTTTACTCCTCTATCATATACTCTAAAATCCGCTCCAAATTTTAATGCAGTCTTAATTATGTATCCTCTATTTCTCATGTCTTTGAATACACAATATCTTATCCAGAAATTTGGTTCAAGTTTTGTTGCACGTTTCAAGAATGATTCAAAATCTAAAGGCTTACTTCTAGAGTCGCTTATTTCAATTTTATTTTTTTCTAATAAATATAATCCTTCTAATAAAGATAGTTGAATCTTTCCATTGTCAAGTAAAGTGCCATATCTTGATTGATTATATAATTCTCTTGTTTCATCAGATGCGTCAGCTAGTACTCTCTCATTAGCAAATACTGTTCTAATTTTTTCTTTTCTAGGTCGACTATCTAAGATAATATCTTTAACCTTTAAAGCTTTCAAATCTTTTAATCCGACTTCCGTATCATCCATTGTATTATTCACCAATTGTATTACTCAACATATTAAGCACTAATACTGTTACACTTGTGTATTTTTAAATGTATTTGAAGAATGTTAAAGTTAACTAAAAATAAAATAATAAAATAAAGAATAAAAAATATAGAAATAAATTGTTTAATTACTTCTTTTTCTTTGCTTCTTTTACAGGTTCTATAGCACATTCTTTATGACAAGCGCATCCTGGCATTATTGACTTCCATACTCCACCTAAAAGCAATAACAATCCGAAGAATGCCATCCATCCATCAACACCAGACCATTGAGGCCATACAAATGCGTTTATCAAAATTAACACACCTAATAAGCTCCACAACATTCCCTTACATTTATGACAATATCCTTCACAACATTCCATAAAATCACCTCTAAAACTATTATTATTTAATTTTAGGCAAAGATATTTATAAATATTATTGTTGCTAGAGGCAAACAAACTTTATAAACGTCTGTTCTATTCTATTTATCATGCCAATCGAAATAACTTTTCTTGGAACTGGAAGTATGGTCCCGACAAAAGATCGGAATGTTATAGGAATGTTTCTTAGTTACAAGAATAAAGGAATGCTATTTGATTGTGGAGAAGGCACGCAAAGACAAATGAATATTGCTGGAGTCAATAGAAATAAAGTTAATTATGTATTCTTAAGTCATTGGCATGGCGATCATGTATCTGGACTTATCGGATTAATACAAACTCTAGGAAATCAGCAAATACAAAATGAAGAAAGACCAGTATTACATATATTCGGCCCGAAAGAAACTGAAGAAAGAATGGAACACATGCTAAAAACATGTATCTTCGAAAATAAAGTTACTCTTGAAATTCATGAAATAAATCCTACTAGAAACGAAATATTGACAATCTTAGATACTGAAGATTTTATGATACAAACAGCAAGAGTAGATCATAGCATACCATGCTTAGGATATTCTTTTATTGAGAAGGACATAAGAAAAATAGATATGAACAAAGCAAAAAAATATGGACTTACAGAAGGACCTCTTGTAGGACAATTGCAACTTGGCGAAATAATAAAACACGACGATAAATTAATAACTCCAGAAATGGTTTCGGAATTACGTAAAGGATTAAAAGTCACAGTAATAATGGACACAGGCCTTTGCGAAAATGCAATCGAATTAGCAAAAGATTCAAATTTATTAATATGTGAAGCGACATTCAGTTCAGAACTTGGCGATAAAGCAGAGAGCTATAAACATATGACTGCAAAAGATGCAGCGCTTCTTGCTAATAATGCAAATGCAGAACGATTAATCATAACACATATTTCTCAAAGATACAAGACAACAAGCGAAATATTAGACGATGCGAAAGCTGTTCATAATAATGTAGAAGTCGCACATGATTTCATGAAAGTTAAATTGTGAACTACACTATTAAAGAAAATCACAGCAAAGAAATTATTTCATAATCATAAATTTAATCTACGCTCAACTTCATGTATTATTTCAAACCAATATTCTCCATTGGGAACATATTTATCAGGATATTTTTTTAACTCTATTTCAAGTTGCTTCGGCGACAGGAAACGTATCTTTTGTACTTCCTCTTTTTGCAATTTTAATTTAGAAATATCTCCATCATATTTTAAGAAATATACGTAACAAAATTGATTATTTTTCATAGATTTATATTTATATGAGTCTTTTAATATTCTATAAAATTTTAAATCATTTTTCTTAACTTTCAAACCTATCTCTTCATATAATTCACGTAGACCTGATGTGAGTGGATCTTCTCCCGCGCTCACGTGTCCTGCGGCCGAAATATCCCACATATCTGGATAGGTTGTTTTATCCTTAGTTCTTAATTGAATCAGAATTTCGCCTTTAGAATTATACACCCATATATGAGCGGTCCTATGCCACAAACCTTTCTTATGCGCTTCGCTCTTAAATTTAGTTATACCTGTCAAATTATTTTTCTCGTCACAAACATCTACCGATTCTTCTACCATAGTAACATCCAGCAAATCAATATTAAAAATGTTTTGATAAAGGATAATCAATGCAAGGTATATTATATTCTAATAATAAGATTTTATTTATTATTCCGAAAATTTTATAAGAGAGAACATTCGAATATACACCATATGTTCAGTAGTAGTGTGAAAAGAGGTGTGATAGTAGTAGTTTTATTCTTAATAGTAATCATATTCACAAATAAAGTTTATGCATTCGGAGTATCCACACCTTATCTTGAGAACGATACATTAAAAGTTCTTCCAGGACAAAATTATACTTATACATTAACATTACAAAACGGGGATGACGAAGATTACTATGTAGATATAATATATTCTTCTACAAATAATGTTGCCAATTTAGTCAGCGGAACATACTATACCCCCGCAAAAACATATAACAATACATTCGATTTCAACATAAATATTCCTTCAAATGCAAATATAGGTGAAAAATACGTTTTAGAATATAGTGCTAGACCAAGAATAGGAAATAATGGAACAGTAACTCTGGGTGTAGAAATAAAAAGAAGCATTAACATAGTAGTCACAGATGAAAAGAATACTAATGGGCAACCAATAGTTTCTCCATTAGAAGCAATCACACAAAAAAACTATGGAGATATATTTAGTAAAGTTTGGAAGTATCTTGCTCTCATAATAATAGGTGTAATACTAATCTTTGTAGTTATTAGATTATGGAAATTATCTAAGGGCGTATCTCTTAAATTAAATCGTAAACGCCAAACTAACTATACTATAAGTCAAGCAATAAGTCTTGCTGAAGTAAAAGTATTATTGCAAAAAATTAGTGATGAAGAATATGAATTACAAGAAATAAGAAAATTATTTAAGAATAAACTTGCTGAATTAACAAATAACGACATGGTAGAAGAAATTCCTCGGGTTAATAGACGTGAAGCAATAATTGCAATAGACCATATATTAAAATGATAAAACCATTAACAATTTCAATAATATGTATGTTATGTATTGTGGGAGTAGCTACTGCTGCAACATTTGGTGTTGATACTGTTGTATGTGTTTCATCATGGTATTGTACTGCATTCAGCGAGGGCAGTTGCGGCACAAGAACCTGTGTGGATACGAATGTATGTGGAACAAACATAAATAAGCCTGCAGAATATTTACAATGCGCTGCGCCTTCTTCTGGAGGCAGCGGAAGTGGAAATAGTGGAAGTTCATCAGCAGGAGAATCTAGCGGCTATGCATCAACAGATTTATTTCCACAAGGATATTTTACTACAGATACTGATGTAATTCCCGTATCTGTAGATCAAGAAACAGTCACACAAAAAATTATAACAATAAATACAACTATGCCCGGAGATTATATTCTAGAGATACAATATCCCTCATCTTATACACGAGGTACAGATTTTATAACGACTAGCATCAACAATAAAAGTATAGAATATAACGGCGACTTTAACATAATAATTGATGCACGTAACATATTAACAGGAACGTATATACTCCCTATAAAAATATCAAATAAATATTATTCAAAAACTATACAACTAATAGTAGATGTCGCATCTAAAGAGTCAGCTAATATAGAGTTATATGTTGATTCTAAAATAAAAAATATAGGGCTAGATAAAGATATAACAGCCAATCTAAAAATTAAAGGAGTAAAGTTGTGGGCAGGAGAAAATGTTACATATACTATACTCGATCCGGTAGGTAACACTATACAAACAGAAGATAGAACAATCATAGACCCTTCTAATATAGAAGAAACTATCGCTCTTCCAGCAAATATGGGCGAAGGATATTATACTCTAAATATACAACTTCAATCAGGAGAAACTGTGTATAGTAAAAGCATTGTTTTCACAGTATTTACTCCAAATAAATATACTCCTGTCTTAGAAACACCACAAAAAAATAACGTTATTAGTAAAAATATTATCTGGATAATTATTATAGCAGTTGTAGCTGTGCTATTAATCCTAAATGCACTTACTGCTGATAGGCCGGGTCGAAGACGTGTAGCAGGTAGAACGCTCGGACGTAGATTAATGATGAGTAGACCTCTAATAAGTATAAGTTTCAATGCTCGTGAGAAGATGCGAAACATAGCAGATAAGATTAAAATTCGAAGAGATCTTGACGAGAAACATCAGCTTGAATTAGTAAAAAGAAGAAATGAAATATTAAGAGGCAGCTACGAGAAAGGATTTATATCATTAAGCGAGTATAGTTCCGCAATACATTCACAAGGTCCTCCAACTGAATACGAGAAAGAGCATATTAGAAGAGAAGAAGAAAGACACAAAAGAGAAATCGCAGAAAGAAAACTAAAAGAAGAAAGGTTATTAGAGGAAAAAAGAAAAGAGGAAGAGAAAAAGAGATTAGAAGAAGAGAAGAAAGAAAGAGATAAAAAAGAAGCGGAAGAAAGACGAGAAAAAGAAAAGAGAGATGCTGAAGAGAAAAAGGAAAGAGAAGAAAAACGTAAAAAAGAAGAAGAGCGTAGAAAGGAAGAAGAAGAAACAGTAGAAAGACGAGAAAAAGAACAAAAAAGAAGAGAAGATGAAAGACGTAGAGAAATAGAAAAACGAAAAGAAGAATCTGAAAAAGAGGAGAAAGACACTAAAAGAAGAGAAGAAGAGCACAAGAAGGAAGAAGAAGAAAAACTTATCAAAATATTAGAGAAAAGAGAAGAAAAGATAATTGAAAAAATAGTTGAAAAGATAGATAAGGAAGAAGACAAAAAAGATATAGAAGAAAGACACGAGAAAGAGAAAAAAGAAGAAGAGTATAAGAAGGAAGAAGAAAAACATAAAGATACTGAGAAAAATAAAGAAGAAGTAGATGAACCTGAAAAGAAACATGAACATTACAAAGAAACAGAGTCTAAAGTAGAATTTATACCTAAGAAATCTGAAATTCTTGATAAAAGAGTAAAAGATCAAGAAGCATTCGTATTAAACAGCAACGAATTATTATTCAGTCTAAGAGACTTACTAAATGTTTTACCACATATGCCTGAACATGTATTGCATCATCATATTAAGCGTGGAAGAAATGATTTTGCTAATTGGATTGGAGACGTATTCCATTATGATGATATCGCTGAAGAAGTAAGAAAAGCAGATAATAGAGAAGACATAATTAAAGTGTTGCAAGAACATCAATAGGTCATAACGGCAGGAATAATTCTCATAAAATCTAAATAAAGTTTTACAAATACATGTTATTTTTTATTAAATCGGCGAATAAGTCGTCATTACATGCAGACTTTATTAGTTTACGTTAAATATTTAAACATGTGTTATTAGGTTTAAATTGATGTTTGACAGAAAACAAATAATAGGAATTATTTTAATGATAATACTACTTTCGGTTGTGTCTTTTGTTATTTATAAAAATTTAAACTTATTTGACACAAAGACAAATACTATTTCTAAAGTTGACACTACATTGTCTAAACTTAACAAAAGCTATAATTATACAAAAGATTCATCAGATGTTTCTCATAAACCTATATCCGCATTGTACCCAGGATTTTCCTTAAATGGAACTAAAAAATTAGCAGTCATAATGATAAATCTTAAAAATCAGAGCGCGGATAGTGCTACAGATCAAGAACTTATGAGACAAGCCATATTTACAGGCGAAAACAGCACCAATGCATTCTATAAAGAGAATAGTTATGGTCTTTTAGAGCTTAGAGGTTATTATTCTAAAGAGGGAGATATATATGGTTATTATAATGTACCTTATAACAACTGCATTGGTTCTGATATATTTAAAATATATATTCCTTTGGCAGAAACCTTAGCAAAAGCTGATGGATATAGTCCTGAATTATATGATTATATTATTTTATATTTAAAGGGCAGTAATTGTAAATTTAAAGGAGATGCCATGAATGATTTGCCCGTTGGAGGAAATTTATCAAATCTTTTTAGTAAGTATATGTTTGCTACCACAATTGATAGTTTTGTTGTAGCTCATGAATTGGGTCATGGTTTAGGGTTATCTCATTCACAATCCATAATATGTGTTAATTCTGAGAATATACTTGTACCTACAAGTAATAATTGTAAAATAGACGAGTACGGTGATTCTTTTGATGTTATGGGTTATAGTAAAGGAAATTTAAATTCTATCCAAAAAATTCGATTAGGATGGATATTCCCCTCTGAAATAACGATTATTAACTCAAGCGGTGATTATGTTATTAATTCTCTAGAACTCCAATCTAGCATCATCAAGACATTAGCTATTTCTGTACCTATGCAAGAAACACCTAAGTATTATGTGGAATATCGTAGACCTATAGGATTTGATGCAAAATTAGATAAGAATTTATTTGGAGGCATTACTATAAGGACTTTCGAACAATTTGGTTCGACACAAATCGTGCCTAGATTAATTGGGGTTGCTAATAAGACGAAGGAGAATAATCCTTATATATTACGTCCTGGTCAAACATTCGAAGATGATACCAATGGAGTAAGTATAACACTCGTAAGTATGAATAATAATAGTGCCAATGTAGAAGTTACTTACAAAAAATCAAACTCTTTACTCAACAAAAAATGATTTCTGGATTTTCAATTGTGTAAATTATTATAAAAAAGAAAAATAAAAAAATACTGTTTTACTTATTCATCATGTGCTAATGCATAAATTGCTTTTAATGCAACTATGATTGTAGCAGGCATAACGAATGTTATTATTGCATTCAATATTGATTGCAATGTTGCGCCTATTGGTACCATTCCAGCGAATACTTGTCCTCCCAATGAGGAAACTATTACTAGAGATACAGATGCCAATAAGAAAGGCGTTGTTTCTCTACCAGTAACATTTAACAATCCTACTATTAATCCTAAGACTATTAGTACTGTCGTTGCTACAGGTGTATTACCCATACTGAAAACTCCTATCAATAAAGCGACAACTACACCTATAATAAATGCCCAGCTACCCACCTTTGCTACCAAATCCATTTCTTTAGCCATTTTTTTCACCCTCCAACTGTTTTAAAATAATTAATAAAATGAGATATACAATATTTATAAAGTTTACTCATTTATTGTCGATTATATAGGAAGAATCAATAAGATATAATAAGACTATACCACAATAAGATTTATAAATAAAGCACAATGATATATCTTATAGTGTGATTGTAGTATATATTATAGACCATACGATATACTATTAGAAAAAATAAAAGAATACATTATATAGGGGTGAATAAGATGGATCCGATACTTTTGATTGTTTTGATTGTAATAGCAGCTATTGTACTATATTTTATAGCAGCATACAATAGATTTGTTATACTTAGAAACAGAATAGCAAATGCATGGGCACAAATAGATGTGCAGTTAAAGAGAAGGTATGACTTAATACCAAATCTTATAGAAACTGTAAAAGGTTATGCTAAACACGAGAAAAAAGTTTTTCTTGAAGTTACTGCTGCAAGAACTGCATTAATGAGTGCAACAACTCTTCAAGACAAAGCCAAAGCTAACAATCAACTAAGTAGTACTCTAAAGAGTTTATTTGCTGTAGCTGAAGATTATCCAAAGCTTCAAGCAAATCAAAACTTTATGATGCTGCAAGAAGAATTATCTGGAACAGAAAGCAAGATTGCATACGCAAGACAGGCATATAATGATTCAGTATTAATGTATAATAATGGAACGGAATTATTCCCTGGAAGTATTGTTGCTGGAATGTTCAAATTTACTCAGAAAGAATTCTTCAAAACTGAAGAAGTGGAAAAGGAAGCAGTCAAAGTTAAGTTTGAATAGATTGCATAATTCTTTTTCAATATTTTTTTATATTTTGATTTACAATCTAAAATATATTTAATATAATATACTAACAAGGTAGAGGAGCCAATGAACGCATTCGATGAAAGCGCTATAAATAAATTCAAAAGTTATTTCTTAATATTCTGCTTCTCACTAATTATAATTGCTTTAGGATATGTTTTTGGAACAATTTATGGAAATGGAAATCAAGGAATAATAATAGTATTTATGGTTCTAGCATTCATAATAGCTGTAATTATGGCGCTTGTAAGCTATTATCTTGGGGATAAAGCGGCATTAAGTATAAGTAAAGCATATCCTGCAAATCGTCGTGATCATGCACATTACATTAATAGTGTAGAAGGCTTAGCAATAGCCGCGCAAATACCTACTCCAAAAATATATGTATTACCAGACCCATCAATAAACGCTTTTGCTACAGGAAGAAATCCAGAAAACGCATCGATTGCAGTCACTGAGGGCGCAATAAAGAAATTGAATAGAGTAGAACTAGAAGGAGTAATTGCGCACGAAATGGGACATGTAAAAAATTATGATATGAGATTAATGACCATCACAGTTATACTTGTAGGGTTAATTGCACTATTAAGTGATTTCTTTTTGCGAGGAATGTTATTTGGAGGCGGAGATGATAATAGAGATTTGAATCCAGTATTCTTAATAATAGGACTAGTACTTGCAATTCTTGCACCTATAATCGCACAATTAATACAATTAGCTATATCACGTAAAAGAGAATATGCAGCTGACGCAACTGGAGCAATACTAGGAAGACACCCAGAAGGCCTTGCCAATGCATTAAAAAAAATTAAGAAAGATTCTCTTGAAACTAAAAATGCAAGTAAGGCAACGGCACATCTATATTTCTCAAATCCATTAAAAGAAGGATTCTGGAATAACATGTTTAGTACTCATCCTCCATTAGATGAAAGGATTAGAAGACTAGAAGCGATGTGAGTTAACTTCTATTGACTTGAATTAGTGATTAAACCCCTAATGATTAAAATTCGCTTCCAATAATTTTAAAATCTTTAAACTTTGCTCCAACTATAGTTATCTCTTCTATAGTTTGCGATTCGACTCTTGAGAGTATAGGAGAATTAAAATTCTTCAAGAAATCTTTATTGTTTATGATTACTTCAACACCGTCCGGAATGTTTCTGACTGTGCCAATAAAATGATGTGACTTAGCATAAGAAGAAACCGCATATCTAAACCCTACACCATGTATTCTTCCTGTAAATAAAATTTTGTACAGTTTAACCATAATAACCATACTAAACACAGGTATATAAATTTACTCTGTTGACTTGACAGCACAAGCCACCCTACAAAAACATATATAAATTGGATTTGATTCTGAAAATCATGCTCACCTTATCCGAAACATTATCTTACTACAAGAGAAAAGATGTACAGAAGTTAATTCTAGAGCACGCTAAAGATAAAGAGATAGGTGTAAGATTTGAAGACAGTTTTGGAAAACGTCCCGATGTATTAACTTATGAGAATGATATTTTAGAATCAGCAAAGAGAGGATGTACGAGTTTACATTGTTCTGAAGAATTATGGAGCAATCCACTACAGTTAAGCGCAAATCTTAGACGGAACGAACTTGACGATCTTAGAACAGGATGGGATTTAATACTAGATATTGATTGTCCCTACTGGAATTTTAGTAAACTTACAACATATGTATTCATAAAAGCGCTAAAAGATCACGATATAGACTGTGTTACAGTAAAGTTTTCAGGAGGTAAAGGTTTTCATATTGCTGTACCATTTGAAGCATTTCCAGAAAAAGTTATTGGTGTAGAAGTCAAGAATCTATTTCCAGAAGGACCAAGAAAAATTGCAGAATATTTATTGCATTACATAACTGAAAATTTAATATTAGTTGATAAAGAAAAGAATCTCATCCGTTTTGGCAAAGTCGACGTAAAACTAGATAGAATGATGAGTGAGACTGGAAAAACAGAAAAAGATTTGACTCTTACAAGATGTGAAAAATGTAAAAGAAAAATTGTTGAGAAAACAAACGATGGATTCGTAGAGTATGTTTGTCCACACTGCGAATATCGAATGAAAGACGTAGATAAAAGGTTTGTCGTCTGCCCTAAATGTAAAAAAATTATGGAAAAATATTCTAATGTTAGTTCATTATGCGAATGTGGATCAAATAAAGTAAAAAAAGAATTAGATTTATCATCAATAATAAATGTAGATACCATACTAATAAGTTCAAGGCACATGTATAGAATGCCTTATTCTTTACACGAAAAGACTGGTCTGTGTTCTGTACCTTTTGATATCAAACACATATTGAAATTCGAAAAAATTGAAGGAGATACAAAGAAATTCAAACCTTACAAATTCTTAAATAGAACAGATGCAAAACCTGGAGAGGCATCTTCTTTATTTCAAAAAGCATTTGATTATAAACCTGAAAAAATGATGAAATATAAAGATGAGGTTCGAAAAACTTTTGAGAGAGTAAAAAACGAAATAACATCCAATAATATCAATATAGACACAAGCGCTATTCCTGAAGAATTCTTTCCACCGTGCATAAAAAAGATTAGTAGAGGTTTGGAAGATGGTAAAAAAAGAGGGTTGCTTGTTCTTATTAATTTTTTAAATAGTTGTAATTGGGAATATGAAAAGATTGAAGAGTATATTATGAAGTGGAATGAAAATAATAAACCTGACAAACTACGTGAAACATATATACGAGGACAATTAAGATACTATAAACAACAAGCAGGACAATCGAAAGAGAATAAGGACAGGATGATGCCTCCAAATTGTGACAATAAAGGATATATGATAGACACACAATTTTGCGAACCTGACGGATTATGCAAAACTATAAAGAATCCTGTTCAATACGCAAAGAAAAAGGCATGGATAACTAACAATAACAAACCAAAAACACGTGCTAAAAAAGAAAAAACTGACACTGAAAAAACGTCTAAAGAAACAGCAATATATAAAGAAAAAGACGGAACAAAATAAAAATACTAATATTCTAACTCGTCCATAAAGTTAATAGAATATTCTTCAACTGTTTCATTATCCTCCTTCCAGGCAAATCTTGCATGAAACTTTTTGCCTTCGAGTAAAGAAGGTAGCCATAACTTGTCTGAATCCCACATTTTATCATAAGGTACTTTATGTATATCAAAAGATATTGGATCCATCTCTTCTGTTGTTTTAGGACTACCTTTCCAATTTTTCAAGAAGTATACAAATACTCTCTGATTATAATGCGGTTTTGCAGGAAAGAAAAAATCGATTATAGCTACATGCTCCAAATCAGAGACATTAGCCACTATCATCGATTCTTCCTCTAATTCTCTAATAGCGGTATCCTTGATGTCTTTATCACCTTTGACAGTTTCAAATTTACCGCCAAAACCATTATATTTACCTGCGCCAAATCCTTTCAATTTCATTCCGAGAAGTATTTCATTATCTCTAAGAGGAAAACATATCGTTCGCTCAGATACTGATTCTTTAAGCATAAAATTATAAATCAAGTCAAAATTAAAAATTTTTCGGATTAGAAGAAATACTGAATTAAAAGAATCCGCAAGAGGTTTTATCCTCTTGTGTTCTAAATATTAATTAAAAAAAATTGAAAAAGAATTTATTTCTTTCTCTTTCTGCCGCCACGAGCCATCTTTGCTCTTGCAACATTACCCTTCTTATCTACAAAGTATAGATAACCGGATACCTTCTTTACACCAACTTTTGCAACCTTCTTTGCGCCCTTCTTAGCCTTTCCGCCACGAGCCATAGTTGCACAGGATATGTCTCCTTGCTTGTCTACAAAGTATAACATTCCCTTTTCCTTTTTCACGCCAACTTTTGCTACTACTTCAGCCATTTTATTCACCCCAACTCATTTAATGAGTTATAGTAATAAATCCTAGAGGAACTTGTTTATAAAGTTTATTATTCCAAAGCTTTTTTCTAGTCGGAGAAATACATTTTAATAGTCGGGCCGTCTATTAAGTAGGTTGCTTGACAGTAACAGAAAATATGATCATTGCAACTATACCTAATAGAAAAGCTAGCACAAAAGAGAAAACAGTAGTTGCCCATATCAAAATCGAATAAAATAATACAGTTAAAGCACATAGGACATAAACTTTTCTTGAGAAGAAGAATAACCCTAGGCCGTCGCTTGCACTATCAATTCTCGTCGGAAAATCTATTTTCGGAACAGGCAGCATAGAATATATTAATAACAAGAGATTAGCAGTAATTAAATGTGCAACAATTTGATTTTTGTTTGTTAAAAAGAATATTATACCTAAAATCATTGTTATTATTATATGAGCTAACGGCCCCGCTAAACTAACTCTTGCAATATCTTTTGCATTGGTTCCATATCTAAATCTTCCCAATCTTAATTTGGAAATGTGTTCTAGAGTAACAGCTCCGGGAAGAATAAACAATGAGAGTACAGGTATTTTTCCGAGAGTCATTATAGATAAGAACAATCCCAAGAGTATACCATTAAGCCAATAAGAATATTTTACCTTGTAACCTAATTTTATACCGACTAATTTCTGTAAAGATATATGAATATACATCGCCAAAAAGATTACCATTAAAGCAAGTATAAAAAAAGCTACAAAACTATCAGTTATAACTATCCTAACATCGTTTGCTACAGAGAATAAATTTTCATAATATGAAGTAAGCATAAACGCAAATGCTAAACTAGTCCAAAATAACTCTAGTACTTCCTGCTTACTAAAAGAAAAATTTTCTTTCACCGAATACCAAAAGCCATACATATAACAATTTGTGACGTTTCATTATATAAATATTATGTTTAAAAGCCTAATACAGTCTCTAAAGCATTCAAAACATTTCTAGAACGCATCATAGCAGGAGTTAACGCTAGACTGAAGACGGCATAATTCAATTTATATTTTTTTATTAAGATAGCATTTTGAGACATTTTACCTTTTACAGATAAAGGGTCAGAAATTAATTTAGTAAAGTTAAACACTAAAGTTATGTTATTAACTTTAGCTAATTCTGCATGTACTTGATTTAAGCTCGTAGCCTTATAATGGAAAGAATCTTTCCTATCAGAATACTCAGCGTCTATAATAAAATCCACGTTGGACTCGAAATATTTTCTCTCTGCCAATGCAAAAGTATAATCAAATTTCTTTTTAGCACGAGAAATTTCTTCTACATTTTTAATTAGATAAGCCGTTTTAACACCAAGTTTTGTCGTAGATGGTTTTAAATAATTAATATTATCTGTTAAAAAAATAATTTGTTTATATCCTAAAGCTAACGCTTTATCTATAAATTCTTCCTCGTTTGAATGTGGAATCACTACATCAAAGTCTATCGGGATATTAGACATAGCTTAGTTAATTGCACGGATTTTAAAAATGTTTATATAAGAGTTAAGTATACTGAAAGCATGGATGAAAGAGTACAGAAGATAATATCAAATAGTGGCTATTGCAGTAGACGTAAGGCTGAAGAATTAATAACCAACGGCAAAGTACGCGTTAATGGTAGAACAATACATGTGGGAGATAAAGCAGATATAGATAAAGATGAGATATATGTAAATACTACACTCATCGGAAAAAACCAATTCATATACATTATGTTAAATAAACCAAAACACTATGAAGCAACATTAAGCACGACTGTTGAAAAAAGTGTGTTAGATCTTATCCCTGTCAATACACGAATTTTCCCTGTAGGAAGATTAGATAAGAACACTACAGGACTATTATTATTAACCAACGACGGTGATTTTTCCAACAAGATAACTCATCCTAGATATGAAAAAGAGAAAACATATTTTGTAAAACTCGATAAAAAAATAACTGACAAAGACATAAAAGAAATAGAAGATGGAGTATACTTGCAAGATGTTAAATTAAAAGCTAAAGTAAAAATATATCACAGAGATCAACTAGAAATCACAATTCACGAGGGTAAAAAATGGATTGTTAAAAGATTATTCTTTAAATTAGGCTATTACGTCAAAGAATTATCTAGAACCAGAATAGGAAATCTTAAAATGGACGTCAAGATAGGTAAATGGCGATACTTGACAAATAAAGAAGTTCAAGATTTGATGAAATAGAATAGCCTTTATACAGCATAAAATGATTCGTAAATTTAAACCTTCAGATGAAACTGCTTGCAGAAAAATAATTGTAGAATGTTTTAATAAGTCAGTAATTCTAAATCCGAAAGCGCAAGTATATATAAAAAATAGATATAATACAAGAGGATATCTTACTAATAAAAGTAAAGAATATAATATCTTTGTATACGAAAAAAATCATAAAATTCTAGGCACGGGCGCTCTAGAAAAGAATTTTATAGAAAAACTCTATATTAATCCTTCTCTACATGGCAGAGGTATAGGAAAAGAGATGTTGTTCTTTCTTGAGAACTTAGCGCTCAAAAAGGGATTTAAGAGAGTAAGTCTTCGAGCATATAAAAATTCTAGAGGATTCTATGCTAAACATGGATACACATTCGTGAAAATATATACCTACATCGTAGAAGGAAATCTAAAAATACCAACGTATGAAATGAGAAAACAATTAACGTAAAGAATTCTAAAAAATTAATAGAATTTAAAAGATTTATTCTTTCTCTACTTCTTTTACAGCATCTATTGCTTCTTTCAAAGCAATCTTTTCTGGCTCCCAAGTCAATTTATGTTGTATACTATCAACCACAGCCCATAAATAATTATCATGTTTCTTTGCTTGAGCATAATTCTTTACTGGAATATTCATAGAGGCATTAACTAAATATATTTGAAATAGATGTGTATCCGGCCCATCCTGGAATGCTTGCGTGCTATTTAATTTTCTAACAAGTCTTGATTTACTTATCCCTACTTGAGAATCAACAAGTCTTGCGATTGCTTGTTCTTCAGATTCTCCTTCATGTATCAAAGTTTTTGGAAATTCCCATCCATGCCATCCTTCAACTCGACGCAGTATCAGAAAGAATAATTCTCCATTATTATCATAAATTACAGCCTGTACACCTTTAATCTCCATTTAAAATCACCTTAAATAATTCTCAAAGTATAATAAATAGCAAAGATAATTACCTTTACAAAGTAGTTCCGAACATGAGTTTTTATATAGTTTGTGATTTGTTAAATATCATAAACCGAATTCAAAAAATCTTAATTTAAAAAAATAAAAATATCCAAAAAAGAGGAGATAAAAAACACTTCTATTTAGAGTATCTAATGTATCACTTTCTAGTAATGTTCCATATTCAATAAAGGGGTTATCCAGGTATATCTTTTAGTATATTCAAACATAATTTGCTGTTTCTAAGCGCTAAAACAAGCAAATTCATTAAAAACTGAAACTCCACGTGAAATGAAGGTTGTCACTTGTTTAGGGACGACAAACCTTCCCTTCCTTTGGAAGTTTCCGGAGGTTTTTCGTTTTAAGCACAAACAATAGCCTTTATAAATAACGGACGATTTCCTTTTATAAATAAAGTGTATAAAAATATAGAAAATACACGAAAATTATTGTTAAATGTTTAGGGGGTCACTAAAATGGCTAAAAAAATAGTTAAAAAGACAAAAGCTAAAGTTGATGAACCACATACAGAGAAACCAGTTCTTGAAATAGTAAACATCGTAGTTAGTTCTTCATTGGAACACACAATTCCATTAGAGAAGATGGCTGCGACTTTAAGTAACACTGAATACAATCCAGAACAATTCCCAGGATTAGTAATAAGAATCAAAGAACCAAAAACGTCTGCATTAATATTTAGTTCAGGAAAAATTGTTTGCACTGGAGCTAGAAGTCTACAAAAAGTAGAAGAATCTATACAAAAGATAATTGAAAGCCTACAAAAAATAGGTATAAAGATAACAATCAAACCAAAGATAACTATCCAGAATATGGTTGCATCAGGAAGTATTGGAATGGCTTTAAATTTAAATCAATTAGCAATGAAGCTTCCAAACACAGAATACGAACCAGAGCAGTTCCCAGGATTAGTATACAAGCTTATAGAAGCGAAAGCAACATTCTTGTTGTTCAGCAACGGTAAAGTAGTATGTACTGGAACAAAGAGCGAAGAAGATGCAAGAATGGCATTAGATAAATTAATAGTTATCCTGAAAAAACTACAATAAGTTAAATTAGAAGGAAGAACAGAAAAATATATTTTATTTTTTCAAAATTTTCGATTATTATAAAACAAGTTGCGGGGGTACGACAGTTTAAGTCGTATTAATACTATGGAGATTACGGAGCAGATAGAGAAGTTCCACGAATTCTTCGAAGTAGTATACGGAGAACAATTACACGCAGCAATTTCTAAAGGAGAAAAAGCTTTAGTAGTTAACTTTAGTGACTTAAGTAAATTTAACCTGGATCTAGCTCAAGAACTAATTGAAAGCCCTGAAGATGTATTGCATGCATGTAAAATTTCTATTGAACAATTTGAATTTCCTGGATCTAAAGAATTCAAAGTGCGATTCAAAAATCTTCCAAAATCTCAAGAAGTAATGATAAGAGATATAAGAAGCACACATCTTGCTAAATTTATTCAGATAATGGGTATAGTTAGACAAAAAACAGATGTTAGACCTCAAGTAACAAGTGCAAAATTCGAATGCCCATCGTGTGGAAATACTATAAACGTATTACAATTAGATAGTAAATTTAGAGAACCAACAACATGCGGATGTGGAAGAAAGGGACGATTCAGATTATTAGATAAAGAAATGATTGATGCACAAAAAATTGTTTTAGAAGAATCTCCTGAAGATATTGAAGGTAGCGAGCAACCAAAACGTATGGATATTTTCTTAAAAGGAGATTTAGTCAGTCCGATGTCAGAAAAGAGAACAAATCCTGGAAGTAAAAATATAATTTCTGGAATATTAAAAGAAGTTCCAATACTTGCTAAAGACGGCGGTAAATTAACAAGATTCGATTTAATGATTGAAGCTAATTATATTGAATCCGTTGCTGAAGATTTTAGCGAATTAAACATCACGGCAGAAGAGATTAAAGAAATCAAAGAGTTAGCTGAAGATCCAAAAATATATAAAAAAATAATTAATAGCATAGCTCCATCTATTTATGGACATGATAGAGTAAAAGAAGCATTAATGCTTCAAATATTTGGTGGAGTTAGAAAAAAGAAAGATGACGGTTCAATTAATAGAGGAGACATTCACATATTACTTATTGGAGATCCGGGTTCAGGTAAAAGTCAAATGCTTAAAAGAATAAGTATTGTTGCACCAAAATCTAGATATGTATCTGGAAAAGGTGCAAGTGCTGCAGGGCTTACTGCAACAGTTGTAAAAGATGAATTCTTAAGAGGCTACGCATTAGAAGCTGGAGCTTTAGTATTAACTAATAAAGGAATATGTTGTATTGATGAATTAGATAAAATGACTAAAGAAGATACCAGTGCAATGCACGAAGCTTTAGAACAGCAGACTATTAGTATCAACAAGGCAAATATCTCTGCAACATTACGTGCAGAAACAACAGTACTTGCTGCAGCAAATCCTAAAATGGGAAGATTCGATCCATTCGAACCAATACCTAAACAAATAGATTTGCCATCCACATTAATCAACAGATTCGATTTAATGTTTCCAATAAGAGATTTACCAAATAAAGCTAAAGACGAGAAAACAGCAGATTTTATATTACACTTGCACCAAAAATCTAGTGGTGGAGCTACAGAGATTAGAACAGAATTCTTAAAAAAATATATTGCATACGCAAGACAAAACTTTAATCCTGCGCTGACAGATGAAGCTTTACAAGAAATAAAAGAATATTATGTAAAGATGAGAAGTACAGGGGACGAAGATGGATCATATAAATCTATTCCCATATCTGCAAGACAACTTGAGGCATTAATAAGACTTAGCGAAGCTAGTGCAAGAGTTAGGTTAAGTACTAAAGTTCTAAAGAGCGATGCGAGACGAGCAATAGAACTAGTGCATTTCTGTTTAATGCAAATAGGTGTTGACCCTGAAACTGGAAAGATAGATATTGATAGGATTACAACAGGAGTAACTGCATCACAAAGAGGAAACATACACAATGTAAAAGATATAATTAAAGATCTAGAAGGGTTAATAGGTAAACAAATACCTGTTGATGATATAATACTAAAAGCTAAAGAAAAAGGAATGGATCCTGAAAAAGTAGAGGACATACTTGACGTATTAAAGAAAGAAGGAGTAATATTTACACCAAGATCAGGATTCATAAGTAGAATATAAATTAAAATCAATCAATATAAATAAAAATATAGAGATAAAATGGTAGAGCAAGAAATTAAAAGACAAACAGCATACAAATGTACAATTGCCACATTAAATAAAGGTATGTTTGTAAAGAAACAAGGTTGGGAATCTAATTACTTAATGACTGAGTACGGGGATTTTTCTAGAATTAATATAATGGCGGTAGTCGTTGAGAAAAATGAAAACAGCGTAACGCTTGATGATGGAACAGGACAAATTAGTGGAAGAATATTTGAAAGAACAGAACAACTGTCGGATATAAATGTAGGTAATGTAGTTTTAATTATAGGTAGACCTAGAGAATTCAATAATAAAATATATTTAACAATTGAAATAATAAAAAGAATTGAACCGGGATGGGTAACATATCGTAGAAAAGAATTAACACTAATAAAAAAGATTCGTGAATTGAGCGAACTACCTAAAATAGAGAAGAGAACACCAGAACCTGAGATAGTAGAAAATCCTAGTACAATGAGTTCTAAAGAAAAGATGGCTAAGCTTATCAAAGACTTGGATAGAGGGGATGGCGCGAGTATTGATGATGTATTAAAATTATCTAAAGTTAATAATGGCGAAGAATTAATTAGTGATATGATGCTGCGTGGAGAAGTTTACGAATCAAAGGCAGGACATATAAAATTAATGTAGATATAAATATAATTCTTAAACTAAAATTCTAGAGACAAAGAAAATAATAAAAAAATCTTATGTCAAAAATCTCGACATTTGAGTAATGTATGTGTCTGCATTTAATGAACTTGAGTATTGCCACATAACTTTACCGTCCTTCAATATTATTTTTGTATGTGCACTTTTTACGCCTAAAGTAGTAGCTAATTGTGTTTCTACATCTGTGGTAGAAGGATCATCATAATGTACCTTAAAACCTATCATTTTAATACTTTCCATTTTATTAAATGCGTCAAATACCGTAAGCTCCTCTGCCTTGGAAGTAGGATTATTATCTGAATAAAAATATAATAAGATAACTTTTCCATCGGACGTAGCTTTTTGATAATCTTCTGTATTAAATGTTATATAAAGTGTTTTATTTCCTGCTAATATCTTCCCAACATATGCTGAATTAGCTTTTTCTATAGTTGGAGGAGGAGTTACTATTTGTTGTGGAGAATTACCGACATTTGGCGTCGGAGTCATTGCCTGAGGAGCAGTATTACTACAACCCATCGCTAGTAAAGAAAATATTATTAATATCCAAAAATATTTCATGATATCACCCAACCTTACCTATTTCACTATATGGTATAAGATATAAATATATAAGAACATCAAGTTAATAAAGGTTATTATAGATTTACAAAAAGTATAAAGGGTATAAAATATCAATGCTATCGGACTAATTATACTAATCCACACGAAAATAATCCTAAACAAGAGTGATAGAACTCTTTATCAAAACTTAATGTAGGTGTTACAAATACTTCTAAAAGCGCGGCAACAAATAATATACCAATAGCGAGCATCAATAAATCTGCACTATCCACAAGTATGTGCTCGAATTTTCTTGAACTAAATTCATGATTAATAACAGCAATACTAATTATACCGCCAGCTAATGCAGCTACAAAGTAAGCTAAGATCTCGGGAATACCATGTATAGTATAACGAAGTATTCCTGAAGACACAGCACAAAACGTTGTGCCGACGTTAACACCACAGGTGTGCATCAATGCAATTACACTAGATTTTACAAATGAGCCAATTGCAGCGCCCACAATGGACGCATTCCACATCAATATAAATATTGCGCCAGCACCGTATATAAAAGAAAATAAAATACAAAACAATAATACCTTGATATTATTAAAAAATATACTGCTGAACACAGAAAGAGAGTTGCTCGCATTTCCAGTAATACCTGACCCTGCTAAATCTACAACACGCCCATTTATTGAACTTAAAGTTGCAGATTGTGAATGAAATAATGAGCTAGACATATCTTGAGGTAAAACAGCATACCAAAAGGCAAAACATAATGTCGCACCAATAAAAATGTACATAAATGCAGCTAATGCTTTAGAGTGCTCCTTCAATAAAGTTTTTTCTTCAACATCAGTTACATCTTTCTCTTCCTCCATCTTCATCAATCTATAGATTATGGGAGTCGCGGCGATTGTCGCAAGAAATATCATAAAAATACTACTGTAAGCTTCGAAAATATAGTAACTTAAGAATATTGCAAAAGTAGTATACACGAACCCAATCAATATCATCAAGGAGGGTCTATTTTCAGCACGCTCCGGATTGATGATACTCTCTAAAACCACGACACACCTCTAACAAATAAATATACCTTTTAGTCGAGAAACATATTTATAAACTTTATCATGAAGATCATGAATAATTTAAAAAAATAAAGAAGAACAAAATGAAAATGTAATGGTTTTGAAAAATGATTTTGAATAATGCTTGTTATAGTATACAAACTAGTTATGCAAAATCTAGCAACAAAATTTATAAGGCAACAATTATTCTCAAGAGATATGGATTACGAAGCAATGTTAAACCGTGGAAAGAGTAAACTTCCAGATACAGTCATAACTACAGAAAGATTTGTAGTTCCAAAAGTTACAGGGCACATGGAAGGTAATAAAACAGTCATAAGCAATTTTCTACAAATAGCAAGTATAATAAGACGAAATCCTGAACATTTACTAAAGTATGTTTCGCGTGAGACTGCTGCAAGAGGAGAAATTAAAAAACAACTATTAGTTTTTAATACTAAACTTGCTTCTCAAAAAATTAATGAAAAAATACAGCAATATGTCGATTCATACGTAATATGTAAGGAGTGTGGAAAGCCTGACACTAAACTAACTAAAGAAGGTGTCATCACATTCATAAGATGTCAAGCATGCGGTGCAAAGCATTCTATAAATTCAAAGATATAAAAAATATAAAATAAGAAGTCGATTCAAAACTTATTATTAGGATAGGATTTTTCTTTTATTATGATATATTCACAGCCTTCGCTTTTTTTAATCATCCTATGTTTCTCCATAGCATTAACCATTAATAATTCTAGTTCTCCAACTTTAACAGCCTCTTTGCTAACTTGTAAAATCAATTGCCCTTTTATAACAAAATAATACTCAGCAAAATCTTTGTGAAAATGTTCTTGTTCTTCTTTTATTTTAGACTTTGAAGAATATTTTATCTGTAGAGTAGACTCGTTCCAATGGCCATAATACCATCCTTCTTGATTTTGTTTAAAAAGCTTCATAGCATACACTTTATTTATACAAATTCAAAAATGTCTGTGCTTCTCCGAAGATAAATATACATCAATAAAGTTTTACTCAACCGAACCACTTTCCTAATCCTTCTTGTCTTTCTTCTTCTTTGCCGAAATATTCCTCTACACGTCTCTTTGTTAATTCTATTGTTTGGGTTAAGTACGCTGGAATGTGAAATTTTTCTCCGAGACTTATGGTTGGTTGAAGATATTTAACAATACTACCTTCTGAAATCGTGAAGATTATTTTTCCTTGACATTTTAAACATTTACCGACCAGTGGAGGTCTACGATATTTTTCATTACAACTTCCGCATCTAAATTGTTGTGTACTAAATTTTCTTAAATTACCTTTAATATCTCGGATAAAATGTTTTTCTATAACTAACTTGGCAACATCACCACTATCTACTGCACGTATCTTCATAGCTAGATCCATTTGACCAAATAATTTTTCTTCCATAGAAGGTAACAATTTATATTGCGAACAAAGTACACCTGCATTAATATCATCCGTATCGTGGGTAAACCCCATTCCTTCGTATTGCTCTGGTGTTCCTATAAATTTACCCATCTGCCTTATTTTTACGGTTCCAGCTGGCTTATATTCTTGTGCTGCTTGATAAAATTCTAGAGGATATTTCCATCCTATATCTAAATCAAAGACCATGTCATCTACTTCGGCAGGATTTAAGACGTATGTTAGAACTAGAGGTGCATCCATTGTAGCTCCTCTCTTATCAGACATATATTGTTTTGAAAAATTTAATAATCCGTCAAGCAGTAAGAACACGCACGATTCATCGCCGTCTGCATCTCTACGCATTGCTGCATGATACATTGGATGTGCATAGAATCCTTGCGTTTTTGTAAAACCAACTATTCTTCCTAAAGTTCCAGCAGATGTGTGTGGAGCTAAACCTATAACAAAATGTCCTGCTAAGTCTGCTTTTGTTTCTAAATTATAATATGGTTTTAATCCATAAAATTTTTCGAGCAATTCATCAATAAATTTTGTCGTCCTAAATAATACTTCATCAGCAGATTCATCAGGACTATCAGGACAACAAGGAAGCAGTAGATCTTGAGGTTTGATTTCAAGAATTTGGTCCTCACGTTCTAGACTTCTTCCTTTTGTATCTTTAGTATAACCTAATTTACGTAATTTTTCAATTGTTACTCCTACTTCTTTAGGTTTAAAATGAGTTATAGGAATTTCTGAAGCATCATATCTTACGGTTCCGTCTTTATTTACTGCTAAACCATGTTTTGCACGCAGTATGCCTTTTATTAGATGTTCTGGTAAATGATCTTTATTAACTGTGCCTCTAATACCTTTAATCATATCAGGATAAATTTTAGTATCTAATTTTTTTAATAACACTTGAAATAATGTTTTTATATCTAAATCCATAAACCCGCTGGCGGCTTTTTTGTGAGCAGTATTTGTACAAGAAAAGTTTTTACATTCGACGCAATAATCTAATTTTTTAGTTTTTTTATCACATACTTCACATACTGCAAAAACAGTATTTTTTTTACATTTATCACAATAAAACGAGGGAAAATTTGCAGTTATCTTTCCTGATTCCATTGCTGATTGGAAACTACGCATCTTACCGCCGTCTTCTCCTACAGGGAATAGAGTATGAGGTTGCCCTGTTAATTTTCTCATCTTTGCTTTTTCAGGCCTTCCCATTCTAGAACCAATAAATACTCCTCCTTTGTCTCTAATAGGAAATGCTGAGAATGTATTTATCGTGAATAAAACATCATCATTTATCTCTTCGCCTTTATTTTTTTTCTCTACGATATCTGCAAGTTGTTTTGATATAGCCTCTATATCCTCTTTAAATAACATATCATGAATATTTAGCGTGGCTAAAAGCGCTTGTGCCTCTTCGCTTTCTATAACTACAAATTCATTGTTAACAAAAAGATGAGGTAAACCTATTAATTCTAGCGCGCGTTTGGAATCGCTTTTTGGTAAAATGATTTTTTCTATAAGACCGTCGGCCTTATCTTCAAAATGCACTATGTTAGCCAAACCTAACCACTGTACTAAATTTTTAAAATCATATATATTTATAGACTTCCAAAAATAAGTATATTGTGGATGTAAAGGAACATTCATCTTTTTTGATAATTCTATCGCTGCTTGTGCACTGATTTTTGTTTTTGTTGGTCGCCGGAATAATATGTCTAATTTATCTTTAGGAATTCTTACATGCGAAGAAAGTTTTTCTAAATCTATATATCTAAAATCATTGAACTTATCTAAGTTAGGTGGTTGAACAGTGTCCGACCCAGTACCTTCAGGTGAAGAAAATTTAGAAAACATTTCTAAAGAAGCTTTTTCTAATTCTAAAATCCAATATTCCTGACAATAGCCTGGAGGTACAAGAAGATGGTTTCTATTAAAAAAATCACCATAAGCAATAAGAGCATCTCCTAAAAATAATATTTCTTTTATTTCTTTCTTATGTAGTTTAGCTTGTGCTTCTGACTCTAATAATAGAACATTACCATTATAGAGTTTTACTATTGGTCCGTCTATAGTATCACACACAGTCATAGCTGCAGCTTTTCCTGGACGTTCAACTTTCAATTGTGTGGCTGTAGCAACATAATCGTTTAACACATGCATAGTTGCTGGATGAATAGATTGTGCACTATATCCCGATACTCTTCCTCGCCCATATCTTAATCTAAATCCCCCATTTCTTAAAGGATATCCTAGTACAGGTCTTCCTGCTACTAAATCTTTAATATAAGTGTAGTCAGGAGATATTTTTGCTCCCGTACTAACATCAGATTTTTTCTTTTGAGATTTAGCTAATTTTTGAATTGCTAAATATTCTTCCATCCACATCCAATCAACCATTCCAAATTCTTTACCCCAAACTTTTAATTGCTTCCACAATTTTGGAGATTTCAAAGGAACACAATCAGTATATACTAAACAGAATCCACTCCTTATAAGATTAGTCGGAACTCTAGGTAAATCTTTATAATTTGATACTTCGAATTTTTCACTTGATTCCGCACCGATTTGTATCGGAATATGTCTCATTAAGAAATCTATTTCTTCACGGCTTGGAAAGTATTGTCTAGGACTTATTTTTGTATGATAATCTTCTATTTCAGTATATGTCCTTTTTATCTCTAACTCTGTAGCATCATATTTTGCATATCCAAATTTTACTCTTACATAATCCGCAATTAATACTGATACAGCTGCCGCTGTTCCTCCTGCATTTCTTATTGGACCAGAAAAATTCATACAAAAATATTTACCTTGACCATCCATTCTATCCACAATATCTATTGTAGTAAAGCCCTCTAGAGGACTGGATACTACGCCGTTTGTAACATATGCAAATCCTGTTTTTATACCTATCTCCATTGCTTCTTTAGAATCTTTAAATTTGCAAAATTTTTCTCTAGCAACTTCTTCAGCAATAGTAAATGCTACACGCCAATCTAAAATACCATATTGTTTTTCTAATTCAATAATTCTTTGTACTGCACCACTATTTTGAATTTGCGGAGCTACAACTGCAATTATACCAATTACTCTCTCAGCCATATTCTTAGCCAAAACAATTTCAGAAACTTCAGTATAATCATACCCTTTTGCACGTGCATTATTAGCTATTTTAACTTCGCGCATACATGCATTTTCTAGTTCCTCAAAATATTTTTGCATATCTTTACTTGCTTCAACCATTATTCACCTCTGGTTTCACAAGAGATTGCGCTGTAGAGGATGTAGAAGAAACATTTGATGTGGTGCTAGACGTTGCAATTGTAGCAGATGCAACAAAAGGTTCTGCTGCTTGTGCCTTTGCAGATTCTTCTTTTTCTTGATCGTCTTTAGATAAGAAATTCATTATCTTAACTTCACGTGTTTTCATGTCGACAATAAATGCTCTCCCTGGTTGTGCTTCCAATCCTCGACGTTCTTGTTCATCAGATTGATTCGTCCAACAAGAAGCATTAATACAGGTAACATTTTTATAATTAGAAACCATTGCCCTGTGAACGTGTCCGGATATTAAAAAATCAGGAACTTTATCAATCACTAGAGGATCTTTTTTGGGATCAGGAATATATAATGTTGATGTATGCGAAGGTGCTAAATGTCTTCGCTGTAATAAATATTTCATAATTAAATCAGGTCTTTTTTGTCCTCCAGAACGTCTTATTACAGGTATGTGCTCTGAATAATATACAAAAGATAGACCATGATAGAGCATTACTTCAAATCCATCAAAACCATATTCTGCATTCGCAAAAATATTAATAGTAGAAGGATTACTTACAGAAATAACATTAGGCATAGCAATTAAGGCTTCTGCATAATCTTGCGGTAAGGGTGGTTGTGGTTCTGAAATTCTTCCTACATCATGATTTCCTGGGCAGATAATTATAGGAATATGTTCAGGAATCTTTTTTAATAATTCTGCTAGAGCTTTATATTGATCATATATATCTATGATGTTCAAATCAAACTCTTGATTAGGATATATTCCGACTCCCGCTACAAGATCTCCGACAATAAATATATATTTTATTTTAGAAGCTATCTCACGCTGTTTCTCGCTACCTATATCTCCACTTAACCAAGATAATAGTTTATTAAACTCTTTTTCTAAAAAAAGTTTACTTCCAGGTTCAGTATCGGATATAACTAAAAAACAACCCTCTTCAGGACTCTTTTTTAATTCTTTAGTCAGAGGAATATCAGGTATAAAAAGATTATTTACAAAAATTATTTGATCATACATTCCTGCTAAACCAATTACTTCATCTAATTGTATCTCTTCAGCTAATCTAAATAATTCTTCTTTATTTTTATTGACAACAGCTTTAACCATTCCTGTTGGATCTTCTAAGGTTAGCATAATATTTCCTGTTTTTGTTAGCGCCTTATCATAAACCACACCTATTAGAGAGATGTTTTCTCTCTCTTTTTTTTGTGTTATTCGCGATATAGACGTCAAACTTTGTAGTTCTTGTCTTGCATGTAAAATTTTTTCTAGTTCTCTAAAACGAGAAGTATATAAATTCACGAAATCGTGCACAACCCATTTTCTTGCTTTAGAATTATATGATGAAGTTATTTTTATTTTATTTTTCTCTAAAAAATTTAATCTTTGTTGAAGTAGATTTGTATTTTGTATTTTGTCTTGTTTTTTTTCATCATCTGAAGACATTAATTGATCGCTCTCCGAAGATTGTTTTTCTGACAATAATTTATCTAAAAAAACTTTCCTCTCTAATTCAGTAGCTTTTTTATTAATCACTATACCTTCGGCACCGTCAATAGTTTTTATATATTCTATAAACTTATCATATAATTTTGTGTTTTTGTGTTTTTCTTTTAGAACTATCGCTTCTTCAAAATCTTTTACAACAATTTTTTTATGAGTATTAAATATGTTTAATGTATCATTATTTAATACAGCAAAATCAGTTTTTATTGGCAAAGGTGTTATTTTTAAATCTACTAATATGTCAGGACCTACTAAAGTCTCATTATCCAAATAAAAATTTATTATATCTTTTTCTTCCATCATTTTATTGAGTAAATTTTAATTTATATGTAGGGAGTTCTCCAACAAAGATTTTATTTTGATATTCAAAGCATCATTTGTTACTACAGAAATTTCTCTTGTTCTACCGTGTCTGCCTTTAGATATTACCTTAGCATTAATCATTCCAAGTAAATCAAATTCGGCGATAACATCACTGACTCTTCTTTGAGTTAGAGGTCTTAAATTAATTTTAGTACATAATTCTTTATATAATAAATATATTTCTCCAGTAAAGATTATATTTTGTTGTTTACGTTCTTCATATAATAATAAAATAGAATAGAGAACCAATTGAAACTGTTTAGGTTGTGTTGTAATTATATCAAGCACTCTATCTTTTTCTATTTTCTCTTCTGCTTCATCTAATTCTTTAATTGTGATTTTTAGTATTCCCTTTCTTTCAGCCAATTCTACAGCTACACGCAATAATTCTAGTGCTCTTCTTGCATCTCCATGTTCTCTTGCAGCATATGCTGCACATTTTGCAATGACTCCTTCTTCAAGAATATTTTCTTTAACTGCTTCTGATGATCTCTTTTTTAATATGTCTTGTATCTGCATGGCATTATATGATGGAAAAATAAGTTCTTCTTCTGATAATGAACTTTTAACTCTTGGATCTAGATTATCTGCAAACATTATATCATTACTAATGCCGACTATTGCTAATTGAGCGTTTTTCAGTTCGGTATTAATTCTTGTTAAATTATATATTACTTCATCACCAATTTTTTTTATTAATTGATCTATCTCATCTAGTATTAATATAACTACTTGCTTTTCAGAATCTAGAGTTTTGTAAAATATGTTGTATACTTCGTCAGTTGGTAAACCTGTTGGTGGTATTGTTCTTCCAAAAAATCTAGTTATTTCTGCAACAAGTCTATATTCAGTATCTGCAACTTTTTTTAATTTACAATTAATATAAATAAATTTTATAGGAATTAATTCTCTTGCAGCTATTGTTTGTATTTGTTTTATTGTTGTTTGAACAGTTAAAGTTTTACCAGAACCTGTTTTACCATAAATAAAAAGATTCGAAGGTCTTTCCAGACGCAATGCAGGAGCTAGAACTTTCGCTATATATGTTGTTTGTTCATCTCTATGTAATATTTCATCAGGGTTATATGTGCTCTGTAATGCTGCTTTATTCTTGAATAAAGACTCCTTTTTAATGAAATTTTCTAAAAAATTAGATACATCCAAACAAATCACCACCGAGCAACATAAACTTATTAATTAGCATATTGTAATATTATTTTGTATCGAGTTTAAGTCGATTACTCCAAGAGAAACATAGGTTATATAAATATTTCGCATATGCAAAATCATCTTTGAATTAGTTATATTATAGCATATGTGCCACCCCTTGATTTCGTTTGGAGATTTATTCGAATAATGAAAAGTTTAAAACTTTTTGTGCTTAAATTCTTGTTTTAGATGTTTAACTACTTTCTCTATTATAGCTATTATATTATATATTATATTTAATAATTAATATAATATATATAATATATATATATTTTCCATATAGTAAATAATAAATAATAATAAAAAAAATAATAAAAATAAAAGAAACAAAAAATAGAGAGGAAAAAAGAAGAAGTAGAATATGTTTAATTAATTAAAATAAATTTTAAAAACAACGTTTCAAACACAACTTTAATCTCTATATGCAATCAGGGTGTCAGTCTATTTGAATGTTATATAAATACTACTTAAATCTCAATACAAAAATAGTATTTAAAATAAGTTCTCACTTAATAATAACAACAAAACAAAATATTTATAAATAAGACTTACCTCCCAATAGTAACAGATTTGGTGCTTGTCGAAGTAAATCGATATAAGCATTAATTATTCCATCGTTTGGGGGTTAAAAATGATTGTTCAGCAAGATTTATTAAAGAAAATAAAAGATTTCGGATTAAATAGTTATGAAGCTAAAATATGGACTGCATTATTATCAAGAGGAATTTCAAGTGCAGGAGAATTATCTGATATTTCTAATGTGCCAAGATCAAGAACATATGATGTTTTAGAATCTTTAGAAAAAAAAGGTTTTGTGATGATGAAACTTGGGAAGCCAATAAAATATATGGCTATATCACCAAACGAAGTAATAGATGTAATAAAGAAAAAAATAAGAGAAGAGTCAGTAAGACAAGAATTTTCAATGGATGAATTGAGAAAGTCTGATGTTCTAGAACAATTAACACAATTACATACGACAGGAATAGATATGGTCGAACCTACAGATTTAGTCGGAATGATAAAGAATAGAGACAACATTTACGATTATTTAGAAAGTATGCTTAAGAAAGCAGAAAAATCAGTATACATAATGACTTCTACAGAAGGAATGATAAGAAAAATAAAACACTTAGAAAAAACTTTGAAGAAAGTTGCAGATAAAGGTGTAATTATAAAAATATTAGTTCCTGGAAATAAAGAAACAGAAAAACTAGAAAAGGAATTAAAAGGCGTTGCAGAAGTAAAAACAGTTGCTGATATAAAATCAAGATTTATATTAGTTGACGACGATAAATTATTATTTTTCATAACAAACGATAAGGATGTACATCCAACATATGATGTTGCTGTATGGATAGAAACAAGTTTCTTTGCAGAATCAATAAAAGGATTTTTTGAAATGGCTTGGAAGAGAAAATAATTAGATAAATGGAAAATAATAGTTTAGATAAGATTTAGAGGTCGAAAATGGTTTCAAAAAAAGATTCACAACAAAAAAAAGTTGAAATATTTAAAGAATCAGCAGAATACGAAATACCTATTAAAACTCCTTATGGTAAATTTTTACCTTCTATAGATATATTTTATTCAAAAAAAGCTAATAACGTTGCATTTCACAGTATTGATTTTATCTTGAATGATATTGCAAAGAAACCTCTTTTAGATTATACTTTTAAAAATGAAACGCCTGTTAAGCATATGCCTCCTTTTGTAGGATATGAATCACCAGTAGCTCAAGGATTTGCATACAGAGACATGTCTTCCGACGAAGACGGATTATTGTTTACTCCAGACCAGATTGGAGTGATTTATAATAAATTAATAGACAATTGTCTAGAAAAAATATTAATGCAGTACAGCAAACCTATTTCAAAAAAATAACGCTAACTCACCTCTTTTTCCTGAGTGGGACCGACATTCTTGGTTCTGCTCAGGTACTTATATTTATATGATTATAAAAACGTATAAAATAATAGAATTTTTTTAGTTAAAAAAATAAAATGACAACACTAACATACTACGCAAAGGATGCAAAATACGAATTAAAAGATAAAATAGTAAATGAATATCATATAGATACATTTCAAGAAAAAACAAGTACTATAGGCGACATACAATCTCTTATTGCTCTAGCGAGTTTATTCAAAAAATTTTATTCTAAAAACTCGCAAGATATAGCTTTGAATAATTGCACGGACCGGCTTAAAGAAAAAGGTTTTAGACCTTTGTTTAAATTAGAAGAGGAAGTTTTACTTTCTACTATAAAGAATCTTAAAGAGACAAGTCAAGATAATAATCACAACCATAATAAATGCTTCTAAATTGCTAACATAATGTCATATATTAACACGTATAAAAATGTAAAATTAATAGGAACATCACACATTGCTAAGGAATCTATTAATAAAATTTCTGAAGAGTTTTCTGACTTAAATCCTGATATTGTTTGTGTAGAGTTAGATCATAAAAGATTGCAATCGTTATTATCTGATGCAAAACCAGACAGGTCTCTACGAGGAATAAAAGTATATGGTTTGCAAGGGTATTTATTTGCAGTTATTGGAGGATTCATTCAAGAAAAATTAGGTAATGTCGTCGGAGTAAAACCAGGAAGTGATATGTTGACTGCAGTTAATTTAACAAAGTCTTCTGGAAAGCAATTATTTCTTGTCGATCAAGATATCGAAATAACCTTAAAAAGATTTTCTAAAGCTTTTACTTGGAAAGAAAAATTTAGATTAGTTTGGGATATTATACGTGCACCATTTGGAAAAAAGGCAAATATAGATTTGAATAAAGTTCCTAAAGAAGAACTAATATCTAAATTAATGGGCGACATGAAAATACGCTATCCTAATTTATATAAAGTTTTAATTGATGAACGAAATCAAGTAATGGCTAAAAATATTTATAAGATTATGTCAAAGAACGAAGATAAAAAGATTCTTGTAATTATAGGTGCTGGACACGAGAAAGAACTACTCAATTTAATTAAATTAGAAGATTATAAAAGAGATAAGATTAGATAATTATTTTTTAAATTAAAGACCTAGTTTAAATATAATAAAAAAATAAAAAAGTTTTTCTTAACAACATTTTTTAATAATATACTTGTGGTGTATTCTCGCTAAAAGGCAAGTTTATACTATTTAAATTATTTAGACTATTATTCAAATCATTTACTTTAATATATTTATTTGAAATAGTGTAAAGATAATTATCTAGATACAAACTTCTTCTAACGCTCGCGTCGTTAAACCAATAATAATATTGTGCTTCGCTACTCGAATGTTTTACTTTACCTAATAAGCTAAATCCTTTTTCTGAGACGTTAAACACATATGCTCCATTCCATATTTTTGTCAGATAGTTGTATTGTCCTGCAGGAGTTCTCTCTGTAATTTCAGTTACAGGAATTACTAATATGTTTTTGGTTGGACTATAAAGGAATGCTTTATGGTCGTAAAGTACGGGACTGTCTGTTCCTGCGATTCCAATTTCGTATTTATCAATTTCTTTTGGATTGTTGAAATCGCTAATATCAAATAGCGATACCTTAACACCTTTAGTTGTAGTTCCTCCATATTGGTTTTCATCTGTCTCTTTTCCTACACCAATCATTAACTTGTCGCTAATAGGATGTAGATATGAACTATATCCTGGAATCTTCAAATATCCTAATACTTCAGGGCTTTTTGGATTACTTAAATCAATTACAAAGAAAGGATCGATTTGTCTAAAAGTTACCATAAATAATTTATCACCCATAAATCTCGTGCTATAAATTGATTCGTTTTCTGCTAGATGTTCTAAACTACCTGTAATACTCATGTCTTCTCCGAGAACATAAACATTATTATACTCCTGATTTCCTATTTTATTTAGCCACACACTTATAGTTGTTGCTACACGTAGATTTCCATTGTATTCATCCATTGAAAATTGATTTAATAATCTTCCATCAACTTCTCCTTTGGTAACATATTCTATCTTTCCGTCTTTTATGGAAATTTTATGTATTACAGTCTTGCTATCTTCCAATGCTTTTTTTGCATCGTACTCAGCTAAAGCGGTATCGATGTTGTTAAACATATCTTGATATTGGCTCTGCAATGTTTCGCTGTTTTTTAAGTCGACGTACAACTTGTTAAATTCTGCAGATATTTTTGTCCACTCTTCTTCATCTGATAGTTTTTGATTTATGATATTTGTTACACTGTCTTTGATGTCGCCTTTTAATAGAGGTACAACAACAGTCATAAATCTATCTCTATTATCTATATCTTGTCCACTACATCTCCATCCAAAACACCAGTAACGTTGCTTTTGATATGCAATGTATATGTTGTTTTCCGACACCATCAATGTATTGCTGTATCCTAACATGAATGATTTACTATCAACTACACTATCATCATTTAAATTAATAGATGTTACTGTATTCATCTGATAATTTTGTTCAGGATTATCGAAATAATATATGTTAGGTCTTAATACTGTTTTTGCATAAGAAACCATTGGGCCTTCGT
>Ga0265323_10000021_pt1 | contig 87631 bp, 74 predicted proteins | sample 41225metaG_FD_193580 | JGI IMG/M metagenome (GOLD analysis project Ga0265323, IMG submission 193580) | Rhizosphere microbial communities from Carex aquatilis grown in University of Washington, Seatle, WA, United States - 4-12-25 metaG | ecosystem: Host-associated > Plants > Roots > Rhizosphere...
CTTATTAATTGACTGCTGTAGCTTCCCGGCATATCATACCAGGATCCATAATGGATCATTGATACGCATTTAAATTCAGGAATCTCTTTCATTTGAAAAATTCCTTCATAATGGGTTTCGCATAATACCGGGATTGCTATTTCAAGTGTAAAATTGGTTTGAGGGTTACCGTCCATCCCATAGTAAATCCAATAAACCGGTCCTGTTATATCCATTTTATTTTTAATTGCTTCCTTATACAATTCATTGGCTTTTACCCTTACCAGCTTTGAAAGACCTTCAAGATTTGTAACTGTGCTGTAATAAAGTACATTTATTGGTTTTATGATTTTTGTTTCCATCTTTTGTTTAATTAATTATTACAAAATAATAATGGCATGGTGACAACCTTATGTCAGCATGAAAATATTTTTTAAAAATATTTCTGTCTGAAAAATCATTAAAATTATTTAAAGATAATGTTGTTTTAATTCTTCAACTTTATTTTTTAAATAATCCCTAAGTCCAACCGGAGATTGTATAATTGCATTATTTCCAAATCCCAGTAACCATTTCCCGATCCAATCAAAAGAATTGGAAAGAAAATTCATTTCAATAAAATTATCAAACTGCTTTTCAAATACAAAACCATAATAATATTTTTGTTCAATTATTTCTTTTGCCAAATCCATAGGAAATCTTACTATTACCGTTTGAAAATTTTCATCCTTTCTTAAAGAAGTGAAATAATCTTTAATCATTAAATGCCCCTTTACGAAAACTTCATCTGTCAATTGCATTTGTTGAATATGATCGACCCTAAAGTCGCGGTATTCATTTCTTAAACGACAAAAAGCAATTAAATGCCAGCGATTAGAGTAAAAGCATAGACCGACAGGTTCAATATTACGTGAAGTTGCTTCTTTATTATAATTTGAATGATACCTGATTTGTAAAACATTTTTGTTTATTAAGGCCTGATGAATCATGGTAAGGTAATTATTAGAAAATGAATTTTCATTAAACGATGGTGGTTGCATCACAACAATATGTTCTTCGAGTATTTCGATATAATCCTTTTCGGCGCTGCGAAGGACCGATTTTATTTTAAACATGGCTTCTTTGTAATGTTTAATTAATGAATTATCGGTAAATTTTTCCACCATTTTTTCCGCAGTAAGCATGGCAGCAGCTTCATTGCTGGAAAACATAACAGGTGGAATATGATATCCCTGTTCGATGGAATAACCCATACCAGCTTCAGATCCCAGCGGCACACCTGCCTCTTCAAGCGCCCGGATATCGCGATAAACTGTTCGCCGGCTGATTTCAAAACGGTCGGCAATTTCTCTTGCCGTAACAATTTTTTTGCTTTGAAGATGAATGAGAATAGCTACCAATCTGTCAATGCGGTTCATTAAAATTTAATTTTACCATAAATGATTGGAAAGTTAGAAAAATGCGAATAGAAAAAAATAATAAAATCTGTTTTATTTAAGTTTTTTAAAGATTAAAATGGTCTATATCTTACGACTGAATACTTTCAGCGTGTATGCAATTCAACAAAAAGACAAAGAGAATCAATTATTTTTCTAATTTTGTCGATATTAAAGAACTGATAAACATATCGGCCCCGTAGTTCAATGGATACCTGCCTGAACGACGCAGTCGGGCAGGGAATGTCAGATATTCGAGTAATATAAATATTATGTATACAGTTTATGTTATAAGAAGTATTAATTTTAACAAGTTTTATACAGGTTTTACGACTGATATTGGTCGTAGATTAAATGAGCACGATTCAGGTAAAACTACATCAAATAAGGCTTTCAAACCTTTCAAGCTGATATATACCGAACAAGTTGAAACAAGGACTGATGCAAGAGTAAGAGAAAAATATTTGAAAAGTGCGGCAGGAAGATTATATTTAAAAAAGAAATTGGCCCCGTAGTTCAATGGATAGAATTTCAGATTCCGGTTCTGACGATATGGGTTCGAATCCCGCCGGGGTCACCATAAGGGACAAGTCGCTAAAATTAGGGGCTTGTCCTTTTTTAATATAAAAGTGAAATGGAGGGTTTGAAGGGACCAGATCAAGAGTACAAATTATTATATCCGGAACCTAAAAATATACTAATTAACACATTTTACCGATTACAACAATTATCTTCCTGAAGTTGTTAAAGATATCATACCATTTAAATAAAAACAATATGAAAATATTAATTACAATTCTTGTAGTAATTGCAGTAATCATTGCAATTTTTTTAATAATAGCGCTATTCACAAGGAAAGAATATGCTATTGAACGTGAGATAATTATTAATAAACCCAAACAAAAGGTTTTTGAATATGTAAAGTATTTAAAAAATCAGGACAATTATAGCAAATGGGCAATGATGGATCCGAAAATGAAGAGGGAGTTCAGAGGAACAGACGGTTCTGCGGGTTTTATATCGGTCTGGGACAGCGAAAATAAAAATGTTGGAAAAGGAGAACAGGAAATTAAGAAAATTACAGAAGGAGAAAAAGTCGATTTCGAAATTCGGTTTATAAAACCTTTTGAAGGAATTGCAAATGCTTACATAACAATAGGGTCCGTTTCCGGAGGCGATCAGACAAAAGTAATATGGGGTTTTAAAAGCAGGATGAAATACCCGATGAACATTATGCTCTTTTTCATGAATATGGAAAAAATGGTAGGAAATGATTTGGATACAGGGCTTAAAAACTTAAAAAATATTCTTGAGAAATAATACCCTGTTCTTCTGTCAGAAACTTAAATATATTTATGAGAAAAGTGATTTTGTTTATGATCGTTTATTTGGATGGCTTCTTCAGAGGATCGTAAGGTGAAATGGGCACTGGAAGCCTTTGTTTAAAAGAGATATAAAACAAGTTTTTCTGTTCAAAATAAATATCCTCTTTCCAAACTATTGGAATAGTTTAAAAGTCAGAATCAATCCAATTAAACATAAACCTTAATTTTTTAGGTATTTTCACATTTGCAACTTCTATGTCAACGACAAAGCTGATATTGAACGGACATTATCTGGTACAGATAATTGCTATCAAACCTGTTCTTTTAGTCATTTAAATAATTAAAAGCAATTTAAATCTAAAAAAAATATATATTAGAAATTTAGATAACAAGAATTTTTTCATCTTTGAGATTTTTATTAAAAACTGAGGGTATCCATATTATGAATTTTTGAGTTTTAAATGACCTGTTGTACTATTAAACAGCCAAAGCATGGCTCTATATAAAAGTGATTTAAGTTTAATTGAATTATTACGATCTGATGACGAGAAGGCATTTGACAAGTTGTTCCTGAAATATTATGTTTCATTATGCCGGTTCGTTTTTATTTATGTAAAAGACCAGTTTGCCTCTGAAGAAATTGTGCAGGAATTATTCATTAATTTATGGGAACAGCGAAAGAAAATAACAATAACTACATCTTTTACTTCATATTTATACACGGCAGCAAAAAACAGGTCATTAAATTATTTGCAGAAGGGAAAAACAAGAAAACTGCATGAAAATTTAACTGCAAACGAAAAAATCTCAGAGGTATATGTAATGGACGACATGGTTACATTCAATGAAATACATCTGGAATTATCAAAGGCAATAGAAAAATTACCGCAAAAATGCAGGCAAATATTTCATTTAAGCAGGACAGAAAACTTATCGAATGCTGAAATTGCAAAACAATTAGGTATATCGGTGAAAACTGTTGAAAATCAGATTACCATCGCATTAAAAAAAATCAAGACATATCTCTCGCCATATTTAGGTTTTATACTATTTCTATTTTGAGATTTTAAAATTCTTATTTTTCAAAGTTGAAAGAATTGTTTGCAACTTATTCAAATAATTTTTGGGGGTAACAATTTTGAAATATGTCATTATTGAAAATTAGAATCAGTAATGAAAGAAAAAATTCCGTGGAAAGTAATATCAAAAGTTCTAAGTGGCACTGCAGGATCTGCCGATGAAAAAGCATTTGATGAATGGATCGCCTCTTCAAATGAACACTTTGATCTTTATAATAAAATAAAGGAAATCTGGCAGGAATCTGGTCACATTCCAATGGATTTCAACCCCAATGCTCCAAAAGCGCTGAAAAAAGTTAAGACATATTTAAATCATGGAAATCAATTAAACTTAATTCCATCTTATCTGATGCGGATAGCTGCAACTGTTATCCTGTTTCTTGGAATTTCAGGAGTATTATTCTTTATTTCCGGAAAACTTGGAGTCAAAAATCTTCAATATTCAACACTTGACAACAAAATAAATCTGATACTTCCTGATGGAAGCCATATCTGGCTTAATGAAAACAGTAAATTAATTTCTCCTGTCAAATTTAATAAAATTCGAAAAGTTTCATTAAAGGGAGAAGCTTATTTTGAAGTCGCGAAAGATCCCAAAAAGCCTTTTATTATTGAAGCAAATGGTTCCGAAACCAAGGTTTTGGGTACACATTTTACCATAAGGTCATATCAGAATAAAAAAGAGGTTTCGGTAATTGTCAGTGAAGGCAGGGTTGCATTCTCCGGGAATAAATCAAAAGACAAAATTATACTTGGACCAGGAGATATGGGTATTTTTTCTATATCGAACAACGAACTTAAAAAACTGAAGAATGATGATGTCAATTTCCTGGCCTGGAAAACCAATGAATACATCTTTGAAAACAAGCCTCTTGAAAATATTATTCGGACAATCGCGGACCAATATCACATTAGTTATGAATTTCGCGATACCTGTTTAATGAAATACAGGGTAAATGTCACATTTAAACAAAAATCGCCTGAAGAAATCATGAAAATACTTTCGCTGACACTCGATATCAAAATTGAACTACAAAATAAAAACCTGAAAATTTCAAATAACAATTAAATTAAAATCAATGAAAAGGACCACACAATTTGCAATTATTGTCTTTTGTTTCTCACAAAGTAATTTATTATCAGAAGCGCAATTGCTTTCATTCACAAAACGACCTGCCGACAATTTTGTATTAGGTGCAGGAAAAGCAAACCTGCCCATTACATGTCATGATCCTGCCATATTTGTCGATCAGGATGGTTATCATCTTTTTTTCACTTCATATTTTTGCAAAAAAAATAATACATGGTTTTATTCATGGGATCCGGCAAATCCGGGAGATTGCAACATTAATGAAGCGATACAGACAATTGGTTATGCATTTAGTAACGATAAGGGGTTTAAATGGAAAATCAGGGAAACCCCCTTAGTGGAATTAGGACAGGAAGATTGGACTAAAGATGCAATAGAAACTGCATCGGTTATTATGAAGAACGATACTCTTTGTCTGTTTTATTCTGCCTCAGGAATGAAAAATGGCATATTATTCAGTGAAAGATATGAAATTGGTATTGCTAAACTGGCGCTGGGGAGCAAAACTATTAAACAATCATTATTAGATGATGGTGATAATTTTACAAAACAAACCACCCCATTTATTGCATACGATACCCAAACCATTTCTATAAAAAATAATGTTCAGGAACCCAGTATTATATTGAAAGAAAATCAGTTCGAGTTTTTTTATATCGGACTAAAACTTAATCTTCCAGATAAGGGATTTGACCAGAATGGACAGGGGATTATTTCTATCAGTTTATTAAGGCAAAAATTTGATAAAGACTTAAATGCTACAGGAGATGCTGAAATATGTCAAATACCTGGTAATGTTAATATGACTGAAGTAAAATTCTACGATAATAAATATTATCTTTTTTATACCACAACAGAACCTGGTAATTTCCATGAAAACGAAAAAATCGGATACTCCAGTTCAACCGATGGTATAAATTGGGAATCAGGAACAATTATATTGCAGAAAGATACAAACCATGTTTATGAAAACTGGGGTGTAATGGCTCCTGCAGTTACCATAGATAAAGACTCAGTATATTTATTTTACACAGCATGGGGCACCGAAAACCACAATTGTTTTCCCGTTCCGGCTAATGGCAGGTTTGGCCTTCCGCTGTCTCCTAATCAATGTGTATTCGGAACCCTTGGAAGAGCAGTGGCATCCAGTAATTTGATTTCATCTGTTCCACAATACTATTTAAATAAAGGTATAGAAGTTTTTCCGAACCCTTCCAAGGGAATTTTTACCTTATCAACTATTGAAGATATTAAAGAAATAACGTTGTCAGATCAGCTTGGCCGGTCTTCAAATCTAAAGGTTCAAAAAGAACTTAAAATTATTGGTTTCAGTAGCAGCTTTTATATCCTGAAAATAATAATGCACGATGGAAATGTAATTATCAAAAAAATTATTCTGCAGAAAGAGAAGTAAGTAATCAATGATAATTGACACGAAAATTGTCAATTCACTTATTCAGAATTCAAAAAATGTTAAAAATTAATTTTTCTTTTTTATTCTTTTTCCTTATTCTCAGGCTGGATGCAATAATAGGACAACAATCTGTTCTTGACCAAAAGATTACTTTCAAATGTAGTGAGGTAACAATAAATGAAGCATTAAAAACTTTATCGGAGAAAGAAAATATTAGTTTCTCTTATATTTCTGACTTGCCTTTTCTTTCAAAAAAAATATCAGTTTCAGCAAACAATGAACCGCTAAAAAACTTACTTGAGAAATTATTCTCCGGAACAAGTATTATTTATGATGTGGTGAATAATCAGATTATATTGAAAATAAAAAAACAACCCAAACAGCATATAATCAGTGGATATGTTGGAGACAATAAAACGGGTGAAAAGTTATATTTTGCTACGATTTACGAAACAAATCTTTTAAAAGTTACAACTACAAACAATTATGGATTTTATAGTATTGCCCTGCCAGAAGGTGATATAAGCATAGCAGTTTCCTATTTGGGTTATCAACTGTATCAGGCCAACATCAGTCTTTTCCGCGATACATTTCTTAATATTAAACTCGTTCCTAAAATAGTTGAATTGAATGAGGTAACAATTAATGAAAGCAAAGGGAAGCAGCTGGTGCAAAGTAACCAGATGGGATTGCATGAACTTTCATCTCAGGGTATTAAGTCAATTCCATCAATTTTCGGTCAACCTGATGTATTAAGAACAATGCAGATGTTACCGGGGTTACAGAAAGGCAATGAACTTTCGGGAGGAATGTTTGTAAGAGGTGGAAACGGAGATCAAAATATGATACTGCTCGATGGTGTTCCTGTTTATAATGTCAATCATTTGTTTGGATTTTTTTCAGTTTTTAATCCCGATGCCATTAGTTCAGTTACTTTACATACTGGATCATTTCCTGCAAGGTACGGTGGAAGGCTATCCTCAATTCTTGATGTTAGGGTAAGGGAAGGCAATAATAAGGAAATTCATGGCGAAGGTTCAATAGGGCTTATTTCTTCTAACCTTACTCTTGAAGGTCCCATAATTAAAGACAGGACATCTTTTCTCGTATCAGGCCGAAGAACTTATTGGGATTTAGTTGCCAAACCTTTTATCAAAAAAAGCAATAGCGATATTTATAAAAGTTATGATATGGGAATATATTTCTACGACATCAATGCAAAAGTCAATCATATCTTTTCAGAAAAGAGCCGTCTGTTTTTAAGCTTTTATACCGGCAAGGACCGCATATATACAATTACCGGAAATCCTGACAGCAAATCAAATCTGGATATTTATTGGGGAAATATTACATCAGTATTGCGCTGGAATTATGTTATCAGTAAAAAAACATTCAGTAATATTACTGCTACATATAGCAATTATAAAATGGTAATGCATGATCAGGCTTCTAAAACTGACACCGTTAAAAAAAATACGAAAGATGAAAGCCTGGCATATGACTCATGGCTGGCTGATTATAGCACAAAAATTGATTTTGATACATATTTTAGTGAATCTCAATTGTTCAGGTATGGTCTATCGTACGCACTTCATGTATTTAAACCTGGTGAAGTATATAAAGATGAGGTAATAAATAATACAAAAATAGAAGGTACTTATCTCACTTCATTGCTACACGAGGGCGAAATCAGAGCATACTTTGAAGACGACATTAATATTACACCGGAATTTAAAGGCAATGTTGGCCTTCATTTTTGCAGTTGTTATGTTCAGGAAAGTTCACATAATATTGCAGAACCCAGGTTATCATTCAGATATTTGCTAACTACCGGTTTTTCTATAAAAGCTTCTGTATCTTTATTAGACCAGCAGATTCAACAACTTTCTCCATCGAGTCTTACCCTGCCTACAGATATCTGGATAACAACAACAAAAAAAATAAAACCGGAATATGCCTGGCAATATTCATTAGGTTCAGTATATGCAATTACCAATACTTTGAGCTTAACCATTGAAGCATATTACAAAGTAATGAACAACCTTATCGATTTCAAAGATGGGAAGGCAACATTATTGCTTGATAGTAAATACTGGGATGAAAGCATTACCAGTGGAAAAGGCCGGGCATATGGTACTGAAATTATGATTGAAAAAACAAATGGCAATACAACCGGCTGGATTGCATACACAGTTGCCAAAAGCGATCGCCAGTTCAGCGAACTAAATAATGGTAAGGTATTTCCCTTCAATTACGATAGAAGGAATGATGTAAGTATTGTTCTTAATCATAAATTTAATGACCGCACTGATATTGGTGCAGATTGGGTTTACGGAACAGGAAATCCCATATCTTTAGGATCTGATTATTATCAGTCTTTGCTTCATAAGAATAACCAAATGAATGATAATTTTAGCGATGGGGCTTTTATTGAAAACATTGTAAGCAAAAACAATTATCGTTTGCCTTCATACCACAGGCTCGATATTGGCATTAATTTTCATAAACAAAAAAAATGGGGAATTCGAACATGGAATATAAGTGTTTACAATGCATATGCCCATAATAATCCGACCTTGGTTTATACAACAACGAACACAACAACAGGAAAGAGAATGCTGGTAAAAATGACAATATTTAAATTTGTCCCTTCAATAAGCTATTCATTAAAATTTTAATTAACAGTGAACAATAAAAATGATTCAATATGAAATCAAACTTTAAGATAAAAATATCCCGTGTAATTTTATCAATTATTATATTATCGGGCTTGGTTTCATGTGAACAGGAAATTGTATCCGAAATTCCAAAAAGTAATAAACTGATATGTTTAAATGGCATTTTTTCACCTGACAGCATTTTAAAATTAAACCTGACTCAAACTACCGGTATTAATGAAAAAGACAGCCTGATCTATATTAAAAATGCAGATGTTGAAGTACTTGAAAATAACAATTTTTTTTGTAGCCTCCAATATATTACCAATGGCAATTATGAAACAGGCGAAATAAAACCTAAACAAGGTAACTCCTATAAAGTTATTGTATCCATTGATGGTCAGGTTAAAGTCTTCTCAACTGTTTTTATTGAAAAAAGGCCTGAAATAACAAGTATCGATACGATAAAAGAAATTTTTATCGATATACAGGAAAAATATTGGTTATTTAAGCTTGGGTTGAAGGATTCTGAAAATTATTCGAATTATTATTTCGTAAATGTTTATGTTGTTGAAAATAAATATAATAATAAAGCCTTAAACGATACGGTGGAGGTTCCAATTCTCCTGAGCAACCAATTTGACGATACAGGTGGTGCATTAAAAGGCGGTATATTAAATGACAATCAATTCGATGGAAAAACAATCGGTGTTGAATTTGCTATTTCAGATACCTATCTTAAGGGGAAAAATGAAGTTATTATTTGTATTAGTGCGGTAAGCGAGGATTATTACAAGCACATACTTTCCTATTGCCGGTATGAGGTAAATAAAAAAAATTGGGGGGATTTTTCAGGCTCAGTATCAGTATTTAGCAATATCGACGGAGGAACCGGAATTCTTGGTTCTCAGAGTACCTCGGAAAAAATAATTGTTTTAACAACAAAATAATAGGAGTAATCAAAAAATTCAATTTTGTCATAATTGAAAGAAAAACAAAGAAACAATTGGGTGCTTTAGAAATAATTAGAATTATAAAGGCTTTCATCATTTTTTTTATGCTCTAATACTGCTTTTAATAAATTCGTTCCTGCAAATATTTCTTGGTTTAGTTAACACAGGCTTTTTAACTTTCATTTATGCATTACCCGTATTTGCAGGATACCGGTTCGCATTCAAATTAGAAAATCCTTGAACCTATCACTGGGCAACAGGAAGGCAGGTACGGTTAATTTGGCCTTTGTTCATTGGACTTTGTTTGAATATTATTCTTTTATACCTGATAATAATACGCGGTCGAAATTATTGTCTCAAACTCATTACCATGGTTCAACCATATAAGGGCTATTATGGGAGAACATAATAGTATTGTAACTATTTCTGCATCCATTATTCGCTATTATTCAATTATTTTTGTGTTATTGCCTTTATTTTCTATTTTTACAAAAAACAATGGTTCATGAATAATTTTTATTTGTATTTCAATATATTCACACTTATTAATCTTTCAGTCCTTTTCAGTATCCTGTTTTTTAGGAAAAATAATTCTGTAACGAACAAACTCCTTGCTCTTATTGTAATAGACCCCGGATTGAATTTTCTAAACAACATTCTCATCGAATCTGGATTAATTTTTAAAATACCTGCTGCTTTGTTTTTATTCCAGGGAACAGCACAATTCTATGCACCCTTGGTACTTGCCTATGTCACACTCATGATGGGTCAGAAGTTTAAATGGGTTTCTGTTTTGAGTATTTTTACCCTGATTATTTTATTGCTCGATGTGTACTTTGGTTTTGAATTTTTCCTCATGGCACCAAATCAAAAGTATCAATACTTATTAAATCTTTCGACAGAAAATTATCCTGTACAGATGAATATTATCAATGGGTTATTCGTTATTGCCATGTTTAGTTATTTTATAGTGGCTTTAGTGAGGATTTACAAATATTCAAAAGCAGTAAATGACTTTTTTTCCGATATCGAGAAAGTTAAGACAAAGTACATACAAAATTTTATTATTCTTCTAACTATCCTTAATTTTATTTTAACCATTGCTTATACTGCATTTTCTACTCCTCCGGTCGAATATTTCGGCATCCCTCTCTTAATAAATATTATTTATATTTACATAGTGTATTATGCATTTAGGCATAGTGCAATTCTAACATATTCTGAATATTGTAATCTAAAAGATAATGCTACTCCGTTGGAAAATTTCAAAAAACTCCAGGAACCGCTTTGTCAGGAAATTAAAAAGATAAAACAGGTAAAGAAAGACGGAAATACAAAGTACAAACTTACCGAAATTGAAATAGAAGAGAATTATCAAAAAATATTAAAATATCTTGAAGAACAAAAACCATATCTTGACCCCACGTTAAACCTTACTAAATTGTCCAATATCCTTGATGCTTGTTCGCATAATATTTCATTAACAATAAACATAAAATTCGATAAAAATTTTTTTAGTCTTGTTAATCATTACAGGGTAGAGGAAGCAAAGCACCTTTTAAAAAATATGGATATCAACAAACTAACCATTGAAGCAATTGGCTTTGATTCCGGATTTAATTCAAAAACTGCATTTTACAGGGCATTTAAGAAAAATGCTAAAATGACTCCTTCAGAATATCTTCAACTTTTAAATAATTAGGTTGATACTATTTTTATTAAAAAAAATTAACTAAAGTAGTGCCACTTTCTTTAAAATGGAACTATAAATTCTTCGGTTCCCTTTACATTTAGACTCAATAAATTTCTTTCATTAACTTAAAATTTTTAAATCATGAAAAATCTATTTGCAATTCTGTGTTTGTTTTTTTTAATGACTTTTTTGTCTTTTGCCCAGACTGTCGCTGATTTTGATGGCAACGTATATAAAACAATTAAAATTGGCAACCAGGTTTGGATGGGTGAAAATCTCAGGACTACACATTATTCTGATGGTACAGCTTTAATAGATGGGAAAGGTGTAGGTGCAATTTGGGGTGATTTTACAACTAAATACTGGTTCGTTTTTGGAGATACAGCTGCTAAAGCTCCTTTTGGTTTATTATATACTTGGGCTGCTGCTATGAATGGCGCTGCAAGCAGCAATAATAATCCAAGCGGGGTACAGGGTGTTTGCCCTGTTGATTGGCATTTGCCCAGTAAAGCTGAATGGGCCGAATTAGTTACTTATCTGGGCGGAAGTACCGTTGCCGGGGGTAAACTTAAGGATACTATTCACTGGGGAACTTCAAATATTGGCGCTACAAATGAATCCGGTTTTTCTGCAATTCCCGCAGGATTTCGTAATCCGGTAGGTTTATTTCAATATCGTGACTTTAATCTGTTTAATTATTTATGGAACAGTACAGAATCAGCAACTGCCGGAGATGCTATTGCCAATTCACTATATTGGTACGCTGCAATTATGGATACAGGTAGTATTCATAAAGAAGCTGGTATTTCTGTGCGATGTTTAAAAAATAGTAGTGGAAATTCCATATTTTCTGATAAGTTAACTCCATCAATCATCGCATTTCCTAACCCGGCATCGGATATTCTCAATCTGAAATCTGAAATTGAGTTAGATAAAATATCGATAACAAATGTTTCAGGTAAAGTAGAATTTGAGAAAGTATTTAAAAATAATTCATTAAATTTAAATATTGCATTTCTGGCAAAAGGAATTTATATTTTAACTGTCAGCAGTAAAGGAAATAATTTCGTTTTAAAATTTGTAAAACTATAATTTGATTCAATAAAATAATTAATTGGTTATTTTTATAGTTAAAATATAGGATTTTATTTTATTACTATTGTATGGGAAACCCGTGAAGTTCCTTACAATTTCTTGAGAATAAGCAACAACTTGTCAAAGTCAGGTTTAGGATTGGTATTTTTTTAAACGATTCTGAAAATGTAATAGTTAGAGGAATGTGAATAATTATAACCAAATAATAATCATTGTACTAAAAATTATTTAAGGATGAAAGAATTAAATTATTTCTTATTCATTTCCTTCCTGACGATTGTATTTAATCCAGTTAATGCACAACAAAGGACCTGTGTTTCCGGGAATTGCCAGAATGGCTATGGTATACTTACAACCCCAAATGGCACTAAATATGAAGGCAATTTCAGCGAAGGCAAACTTTCTGGCCAGGGAACACTTTATATGCCTAATAATGACAAATACGTTGGAGAATTTTCCCAGGATCTGATTAATGGTAAGGGTATTTATTATTTTGCTAACGGGTTCAGGTACGAAGGGACTTTTACAAATGGGCAACTTACAGGCACAGGTACTTTCTATAATCCGAACGGCGATAAATATGTAGGAGATATTGTTCAGGGAGCTATGCAGGGTAACGGAACATATTACTATGCCTCCGGCGCCAAAGCAGAAGGTAAATTTGATAAAAACAAGTACCTCGGTTCAGGAAGGTTTGATATTAATGAAAAAAAAATCATCATAAGTAATTCTATTAAATGCGCCGATATTTCTTATGATGGCAATGAAGTAACTTATAGTACCAATGATTCTATCAATATTTTAAACATCCAGTCTGGAAAAAACAAAAGCATATTCGAAAAAAATTCTATTAAAATCGCTAATTCCTTTGATGACAAAATCATTTATTCATTAGGAAAAGATTATAAGTTGAGGGCGTATGATAGGAATAGTGGTAAGCTACTAAAAACTTGTTTTGGAACAGATACAATACTACAATTTGCAATTTCTCCAAAAAGCAATCAGGCCGTAATTCTAAAAAAGGAGGTTTTTTATTTGATCGATTTAACGACCTGTAAAATTATCGATCCATTTAATCCTGTTTTGAATAAAGTTAGGAAAACTGAAATTGAGACCCTTAGCAGTGGCGCAGAATTGATAAAAAGTCGAAAGTACCCTGAGTTCATTATAGATAACTCTTTAAGTTTTACTCCTGATGGCAAAAATATTGTTTATTCCACATGCAATATAAATGGCGAAGATGAGGTAAAGATTCCGAAAACGAAAAATATCCATTTTATTTCAATTGATAAAACCACCAGAAAAACGATCAATACCGAATTTTTTATCATGAGCTACGCGATAGCTCCTGCAAATGATTATATTGTAATTGCTGACCTGGAATCAATTTCAATATGGAGAATTGAAGATGGGAAAAAAATAAAAGTGATAAAATTAATTTCGGAAATCAAACAGGCTGAAAAAGATAAGATAAGTAGTGTAAACGCGATCATTATTTCTCCTGATCAAACTAAATTAATATTGAATTGTTCGAAAATTTCCCCATTTGAGGGATTTATAGTTGATTTCCATAAATTATTTGTTTTTGATTTGAATGAAGGAAGTATAATAAAAGAAACTCCAGAGGTCATGAATGCATTTAGTTTTTTCGCCCTTTCGAAAGATGGCAGTAAAATAATAGGTACAAATAATTCATTCCTTTTAGGCGCTAATAATTCAGTTTTTAAATCAGCTTACATTATTACATACTCTATTACATGGTAAATTCTTTAGATCGCTTATTCCATTCATTTCTCAATAATTTTTTGCCTAAAATGAAACGAATAACTGCAATAAAATGTATTTTTTTCATACTAATAATTAAATATTCTGCAGAGCCTGTTTATTCTCAGTTTATTTATTCCGATTATGATTACAGGGATGTGGAGTATTATGAGTACTATTTTAATAGCAGTGGCCGGCAAGGCCAGAATGTTTCTAATATAGACCAGATTTTTGTTGATGATTATATTAAAAATGCAAAAATTGGTGATTTGAAGATTAAGTGTGAACCAGATAAAAACACTAACTATGAAAGATTTTTATCTATAAAAAATACTACCGACAAGCCGCAAATGATTTCCAAATCATTTTCTATTGACGAAAGCAAAGATTACCAGGTTGAGACAACAATTGAATACATGTCGGGAAATGAAAATTCAGAGTGTGCTTTTTTATGGTCAATGAATGAAAAAAATTATACCGGGATATGGTTTGTTCAAAAAACAATGAAAGGTAACAAACATTTCGATTTTTCTTTCGCAAGCAGAGGCGAAATTAATAAAGAATATGCAAGATATGCCGATACCGTAAGGACAGGATTTTTATATTTCACTTATAATTATCATAAACTTACAATTAGAAAAGTAAAGGATGTAGATTATATTTTTATCGATGAAGGTTTGATTAAATATATGCCCCATCAGCCGGTAACAGGAAGTGAATTAGGATTTATTGCAGGCCCAAAATCGTGTTTCAGGGTTTCGGTATTGAAACTTGGTTATTTATTAGGCAATGAAGTCCTTCCCGATACTTCATATTATTCAATTAGAAATAAAAAACAATCCATAATAGAAATGGACGATTTTATTTATAAAAACCAAAGCAATTGGAATTTTTCCGAAACTACAGATGGGAAATGTAGTCCGGATATTGGCTATAGTCATTTGGAAATAAGAATAAAGGATACCATGAATTGGAGTTTTATAAACAAAATAAATATTGACCAAAGCAAAGATTTTGAAATAGAAGCCGATATTCTGAATAGCGATAGTCAGAAAAAAAAATATTATATCGATCTAGTTTGGGGTGCAAATGAGGCGCTTGAAAAATGTTATTTATTTTCATTCAATGAAAATGGGGTTAACAAAGTTTGTAAAAAAACCGGCGACATTTATCAAAATTATTATGAAAAATGGACAGGTTATTACTTTTGTTTTAAGAATTTAATGACAATCAGAAAAAAAGGGAATAAACTGATGTTTTTTGTTAACCGGCACTTTATTTATTCATGCGATTTTGATCCATTTTTTGGACCAGGCATAGGTTTTCAAACTCCAAGCTCAATATATATCGATTATATCAAAGTGCTGTACTTCGACTAAAATTTCGTATTGATCAAAACTTTTGGAAAAATTGCAATCTGATCGCGAATGGAAAAAGTAATTAATAAAAAACCAAAATCAGTTTATAAAATCGTAATAATTGTTTTTTATATCCTTGGAAATATTTCTGAAAAGCAGGAGAATGCCTGGTTCTATTCATTAGTGGGTATTGCATTACTATGGTTTATATACAGAAGATACAAAGTTTTAAATTCTACTTTAACTGTCTTCTGGATGTTACCTTTATTCATTTCATTATTTGTATTCAACAAAACGTCCATATCAATCTGCCTGGTAAATTATCCACCGGCAAAATATGGCAGTTTTTTTAATACATTACATTTTGTATTTTTAACAAACGGAGTGGTTTCCTATACTATCGCCATCATCGCTTTGGTAAGTTTTGCAAACCTCTTTCTTCAGATTAAAAAATATGAAGAAAGAAAAGATGATGCCTCGAAAAGAAGTGCAATTCTGTCTTTTATATATATTTTACCTGTAGTTGTGTTGGTATATGTAAAATATCTGGATTTATATAACGATTTTGAAAGCCTGAACAGCAGTAAAAATTTGATAACACTGACACATAATATAAAAGGAGAAGTAATAACTTTTAAAACCACCGACCTGAAAGAAATCCGTGTGGATGGAACATTCTATAGGCGCTGGCGGCGACAGCACGTATTCAGGACTTTTTACCATGTAATGCTGATTAACGGGAAAGTCTACAGCATTTATGAAACCGAAGTTACAACTGAACTTGACAGCGCTGCTTTTGCAAAATACGACAGCATTTATACATTTCCTTTTGTAATTAAACATTACCAAAAATGGTACCATGAAACTAAAGGTTTTTTGAAACCTTTGGGAGTAAGACTTTTGATAAATACCTGTTTCAACAACGGGTTACCTTTAGAAAAACTCAAAATGCACTTTAATATAGGCAAAACTTCAGGCTTTATTTGGAGTTTTCCATATTTTACTGAAAAGTTTGATCTCGATATGGCAAAACAGAGGATTATTAAATAACATGCGTTGTGATGTAACTAATATTGTCATTCTCGAAAGAGGGATATTTACACTCTTTCTAACAAATATGACCTTTTTATGCACATTGCGATTTTTTCTGACACAAGAGTTTCCCATAGTTGCTTGGAATATTAAAAGACGATTAAGTAAAGTCGTTATATTCTGTATAATATTTTTTTGATATGATTAATTATTATAAATAATGGGACGAAGCCGAAAACCCTGAATAAGAGAGTAGGCAAAATTTAAATTGTAATTATTATGAAAAATGTTTACATTATGATTGCAGTAATCTTATCTGCATTCTACGGTCAAAAAATCAATGGGCAGGTTACCGATTATGACAAAAATGTTTATAATACAGTAACAATCGGAACCCAGACCTGGACGAAGGAAAACCTGAAATCATTGCATTATGCCGATGGTTCTGCTATTACAGGGGTTTACAGCTATAAAAGTGATAGCCTTGTGACCATCTACGGACGTTTATATTCATGGCATGCTGCCACGAAAAACACAACTATTTCAAAAACACAGGGAGTATGCCCCAATGGCTGGCATTTACCTGACGATAGTGAATGGCAAACACTTTTACAATATTTAGGCGGCAGTTCGGTAGCCGGAGGAAAAATAAAAGAAACCGGAACAACTCACTGGAATGCTCCAAACCAGGATGCTACAAATTCAAGCGGGTTTACTGCTCTTCCCGGTGGTTTTTATGCAGCAAATTTAGACCTATACATTAATATAGGTATACATGGAAGATTCTGGGAAAGTAATAGTTTTGTATTTTCTATTGAAAATAATTATGCTGTATATAATGACAATGCTACATTAGAAGGAGTGGGAAATGATACATCATGGGGTATGAGTGTCAGGTGTATATTGGGCGATGGTGCTGCCGGAATAAATGACCTGAAAAATAATTTCGATGGTTTCTTTATTTATCCTAACCCCGCACAGGATAATATAATTATAACAGCAAATGAAAATGCACAGTTAGATATTTATAATATCGCCGGAAAATTAATTCAAAACCATGCAATAGCTGCCAAAACAAGCTATATTAATATAAACGGTCTCGCAAAAGGAGTTTATGTTGTAAAACTTACTAGTATGAAAGGGGTCTTTACAAAGAAGTTAATAAAGGAATAAAATTAAAACATAATCATTTTAAAAGGCCGCTAGAGAAAAACCAGCGGCTTTTTATTTATTCTATTATTTTTATAATATCCATAAGCTATCTATGTGTTGGTTATTTCTTTTGGGAAAGTTAATAGAGTAGAGTTTTCATTGGTAATTGCATAGATTAAACTTGAATGTCTGTTTCGCATAGCCGCTGTAATGGAAATTATACAACTCTCCATTTTATCCATATTGTATATCAGTATCTCTTCCCCAAGTTTGTCAATTCGTACACATCTCACCAAACCCTCTAAAAAAATTGAAATTAACTATATATCATCGCCCTCTTTGCCAACAACTATTTCTGCAGGGAATTGCATAATAGGATATTCTGCCATCTCCAGGGCTAATTCCGGTTCAAACATCGGACTAAGTAATTTTAAAAGGCTTTCTTTATCAGTTTTCATAGCAAAAAGGTTTCTGTTTTAACAATAACTGCCTGATTATGTTCAATTTTTAAAATACAAGCTTTTTATAGTATTTATCTATTCTCCCATTAAAACTTTCCTAAGATTATAATATATTGAAATAGTATCCCCGGAAATAAATTCGAGTTAGAAAATTTAACAAAACATTTTTAATTGTTTGCAAATAGGTATATATTTATTCAATGAATGGTAACTATTTTAATATTTAATATTATGATAATTTTTATTTCAATTTGGTCAATCTGGTTTATTTCAGAAATATTAGTAAATAGATTATTGCGCTCTGGCAAAAATGATTTGAAATATCAGGATAAAGGATCAATTAAAATTATATGGATTACGATAGGGTTTGCCAATTCCCTCGGAGTTATTATTTCTATTTTTTCCAATTTTCATATTAGTAATTTATTAATCTTATCTTACCTGGGTCTTATTTTAATTATGGCTGGGATGTTAATCAGATTTATCTCAATTTGGTCATTAGGAAAACTATTTACAGTAGATGTCACGGTTCGTGATAATCATAAGATAAAGAAAGACGGGGCATACAAGATAATTCGACATCCGTCATATTTCGGTTCATTATTGTCTTTTTTTGGTTTTGGGTTATCATTAAATAATTGGATTAGTTTAGTGATCATTAGTATTCCTGTCGCGGTTGCCATGCTTTATCGGATAAAAATAGAAGAAAAGTTGCTTATTGACCAATTCGGAACAGATTATTTAGATTATATGAAAAAATCGTACCGTTTGGTACCATGGATTTATTAATAATAATATACTGAAGTGAACTATAATAATAGAAAATATTAAACAACAGAATTAAAGAAAATCCTTTTAATGTAAATTAAATTGGTACTATTTTTACATTACAATATAATAATCAGGAGGAAAAAATATGAGACAAGGAATTAACAAAGGCGCACCTTCCGGGGCAGTATATGGTCTTGGACTAATTGGCGCTGCAATTTACTTTATTTCCCACGCTACAGGTTTTTGGATGGGAGTACTTGGCTTTTTAAAAGCAATTGTCTGGCCGGCCTTTCTTATATATGAAGCATTCAAACATTTAGGGATGTAAATCATTTGACGTCGTTTGAATAGTTTTGAATAAAAAAAATCCCGCAATTGCGGGACTCAAAATTTTAAATGTATTTAATAAATAAACTATGCTAGTTTAACATTTACTGCATTTAATCCTTTTCTTCCTTCTTCAAGATCAAAAGTAACCTGGTCATTCTCCCTGATACTGTCTTTTAAGCCGTTTGAATGTACAAAATACTCTTTCGATGAATCTGCATCTTTAATGAATCCGAATCCTTTCGCATCATTAAAAAATTTAACTGTTCCGTTTTTCATAATATGAATTTAAAATTATCCGCACAAGGTACAAATTAATATCGGTATATTGCCAGTAATATCTAATAATATTGAATATTGATAAGATTTTAGGTAAAAATAACTATGTAAACGGAAATTTATCATGCTATTCAAATTTGGTTCATTTCAACCAATCTATCCAGATATAATATTAGACCGAAGAATATTCTTTACAAAATTAATAATTAGCCTTTGTGCCTGATAAGGCTGAAATTAAAAGTCAGATAAAGCATAGTCGTGATAAGGTTATTTCATGATTTAAACCTGAATTCCAACAAAAAGTATTTTGGCTGTTTTTAATTATGACCTGATGTTTTAAATCAAATATTGACCCACTACTATTCTGAGTTTTTCATTATTTATAGGTTTGGAAAGATAATCATTGCACCCGGCTTCAATGCAATTTTTAATATCTGAAGGGGCAGCATATGCTGTTTGTGCAATGATAACCATTTCAGGTTTGCTTTTTCTCATAATTCTGCTTAGAATCAATTCATTTGAACCGGGCAGACGAATATCCATCAATACAAGGTCGATATCGGAGTTTTTATTAAAAATATTTAATGCTTCTTCTCCATTATAAGCACAAAGAATTTTCAGGCCAGTATCTGAAAGAACTTCTTTTAGGAATTCCATGTTCGGTGCATTATCTTCAACTATAAGTATAGTTTTATTTATCAAGGATGTACTTTCTGAATAAACTTTTTCAATACTTTTATCTTCACCTAATTTGGAATTATTAAAAGGCAAACTAAAATAAAATGTTGTTCCTTTATCTAATTCTGACTCAAGCCAAATTTTTCTGTTCATTAACTTAACGAGCCCTTTTGCAATTGAAAGCCCTAATCCTGTTCCTCTATATTGGCGGGCTAAATATAAATCTTCAGCCTGGCGGAACCGGTCAAAAATTATTTCATATTTATCTGGCGGAATACCAATCCCTGTATCAGCCACAAAAAATATTAGCTCATTATTGGATTCTTTTTTAATTCCAAATTCAATAATCCCTTTCTGAATGAATTTAAAAGCATTGTCAAGAAGGTTGTTTGAAATTTAACCTTTGACTATCGGTCCTTATAGAAATATTCTTCTTATCTGCGGTAATGGAGAGATTTAAGTTCAGATCGTGAATTGTTTCAGATTGATTTATTCTTAATTTATAATAATAATAAATTTCAATTAATAAATCTGATAATTTAAATTCAGATTCTATAACTTTCATTTCGCCAACTACAATTTTTGAAATGTCGAGTATGTCTTCAATAATCTTTAATAAATCGAAAGAACGCAGCTGTATAAGCGAAGTAAAATATAAATTTAATTGAACATTTATATGTACTTCTTATTTTAAAATATTTAATAATTCAAAAAATAATTTAAATATCGCAATATTTTTGTATATACTAAATAGTTATTTTTTATGAAAAAATAGTTAATAACTGGGAAAATGCGGTTAATAAATACTAAGTAATGAGTACAATTATTAACTTTTTTATGGTGTTCCTTTAACCCCCATTATTTGAATCAACTAAAACAAAATATTTACCTAAATCTTATTTTATGTATTCAAAGCTAATAGAGGCGTCAAAGCTACAGATAAAGAAAGGAGCATACCAATTGACCTTCGATGAGAGAAATAAAAAAGTATTGGTTTTAAATAGAAAAAACGGTAAATTAAGTTATTCCGTTAAAGGTGAAAATGACGAAATGCTAATAGCAACTATTGTTTACTTTGGTCTGAGGTTTCGTTAATCTGGTTCTGATTAAATCCAATAAATATATATGGTCAATTCTTTATGGCCAATATTTTTAAAACATTATAATAGTATTCACAATAAAAAATTTAAATTTTACCTTTTAATTACTCTGCTAAATTTTAAATCATTCTTAGAAATTTTGTCTGGATAATTCTTTATTTGATGTAGCTTGAAAAAAAATCCAGGAATAAAATCTAATCGCTTCATAAATAAATAATTTCTAAGCTTGATATTTGATTAATCAAAAATAATTGTATTTTTGCAAACCATTTTTTGGATAAAAGTTTGTATTTATATAGAAATTAAAAACTTAGCAAAGTGAATACTCTCAGTTATAAAACGATTTCGGCAAACAAAGCTACGGTGAAAAAAGAATGGGTGGTTGTCGATGCTCAAAATCATGCTTTAGGTAGATTCTCTTCTAAAGTTGCCAAACTTTTAAGAGGTAAATACAAGACCAGTTACACTCCTCATGTTGATTGTGGCGACAACGTTATTGTTATCAATGCTGATAAAATAAGGCTTACTGGTAAAAAATGGACAGATCGTGTTCATTTTACCCATACCGGATACCAGGGAGGCCAAGTTATAAAAACTCCAATGGATATTTTCGAAAAAAACCCAGCTGCTTTAATTGAAAAATCTGTTAAAGGCATGTTACCGAAAACAAAATTGGGAAATGCCATTTATAAAAATTTATATGTATATGCAGGCCCCGAGCATAAACATGAGGGTCAACAACCAGTTAATTTAGATATTAATTCCCTTAAATAATAATTATGGAAATAATAAACTCTACAGGCAGAAGAAAATCAGCAGTTGCCCGAATATACTTAAGTGAAGGAAAGGGTAATATTACTATTAACAACCGTGAATTTAACCAGTACTTTACAACAACACAATTACAATATATCGTTAAACAACCTCTTAACGTTCTTGATGCTATTGAAAAATACGACATTAAGGTAAATATAGATGGCGGGGGTTTTAAAGGTCAGGCACAAGCATTGCAGCTTGCCATTGCAAGAGCACTTGTTAAAATTAATGAGGAGAATAAACCTTTGCTTAAGAAAAATGGTCTTTTAACGCGCGATTCACGTGAAGTTGAACGCAAAAAGCCTGGTCGTCCAAAGGCACGCAAAAGATTTCAATTTAGCAAACGTTAACCTTCCTTAATAGGTTTAGTATCTAAATTGTCCAGACTTCTTTTAAAGAACTACCGGATAATTGATAAAACAGAATGTAAACTTTAAAAAAAAATAAATGTCGAGAGTAACTTTTGAACAGCTTTTAAATGCCGGAGTGCATTTTGGTCACTTGAAAAGAAAATGGAATCCAGCTATGGCGCCATATATTTTTATGGAAAAGAATGGGATTCATATTATCGATTTACAAAAAACGGCTGTAAAACTTGATGAAGCAGCCAATGCCTTAAAACAAATTGCAAAATCGGGGCGGAAAATTCTATTTGTTGCAACCAAGAAACAAGCTAAAGATATTGTTGCAGAACGTGTGAAACAAATAAACATGCCCTATGTCACTGAACGTTGGCCTGGTGGTATGCTTACTAATTTTCCTACAATTCGCAAAGCGGTGAAAAAAATGTCTTCTATCGATAAGATGTTGGTTGACGGAACTTTCACTACAATGTCGAAACGGGAAAGGCTCCAGGTTACACGTCAGAGAGCCAAGCTTGAAAAAAACCTGGGAAGTATTACAGATCTTACAAGGCTTCCAGCTGCGCTTTTCATAGTTGATATTACAAAAGAACATATTGCAGTTAGAGAAGCTAAACGTTTAGGAATTCCTGTTTTTGCATTAGCCGATACCAATTCTAATCCAAATTTTGTCGATTTTCCGATACCGGCAAATGATGATGCTTCAAAATCAATTTCACTTATCATCGATGTTGTAAGTACTGCCATCCAGGAAGGATTGAGCGAGCGCAAAGCTGAAAAAGATACTGAACCAGTTATTGAGAAAAAAACCAAGGAGCCTAAAAAAGCTAAAACAAAAGATATTAAAATGGACGTGCAGAGTGAAGAGATTATTGAAGAAGAAGAGGTTATACCGGATGCCATAAAAGTAGATTTAGAAGTTAAAAAAGCCCCTATTAAAAAGAAACCCCGGAAGGAAGAAGAATAGTAAATTGAAATACCTTGGTTTACTAAAATTATTTGCCAAGAATTGGAAATTCTGTTGAATTTAAAAATTAAAATATAATAAAAATATGTCACAGGTATCAATGACCGAAGTAACCAGGCTTAGGAAAGCAACGGGCGCAGGAATGATGGATTGTAAGAAAGCTCTTGAAGAAGCTAACGGCGATATGGATAAAGCCATTGACATTATCCGGAAGAAAGGGCAGTTGGTGGCAAGCAAACGTGCTGACCGTAACGCTACTGAAGGTGCCGTTTTATCTGGTGTTGCTTCTGATAATAATTTCGGTGCAGTTATTACTTTAAATTGTGAAACCGATTTTGTCGCAAAAAATCAGGAATTTATAAATCTGGCCCAGGTTATTTTAAAGACAGCAATAGAAAAAGAACCTAATAACCTTGAAGAATTAAAAAATATTGAGACCGATGGCAGAAAATTACAAGATTATGTCACGGAAAAAATTGGAATAACAGGTGAAAAAATGGATTTAAGTTATTATGATTATGTGAAAGCTGAAAAAGTTGTTTTCTATATTCACCCGGGTAATCAGTTGGCATGTATTGTGGGATTTAATAAGAAAGGAATCGAAGAACAGGTTTATAAAGATATAGCCATGCAGGTTGCAGCAATGAATCCGGTTGCTGTGGATAAAGAAAATGTTACTAAGGAAAGGATGGAAAAAGAAATTGAAATTGGGCGTGAACAAGCTCGTTTAGAAGGAAAACCCGATAATATGATCGATAAAATAGCAGAAGGAAAACTTAACAAGTTTTACAAAGAAAGTACTCTAATGAACCAGGAATTTATTAAAGACAATAAGAAAAATATAAGACAATATTTACAGCAAATAGATAAAGATCTAAAAGTTATCGGTTTTAAAAGATTTGCACTAAAAGATTAAATTCTTTTTTCTATATTTTTTGCGATTAATTATTAAAAAGCTGCCCTGATCAGGCAGCTTTTTAATAATTAATCTTCAGAATCCCCTGCTTCGTACCCTTTCATTATGCCGCGTTTAGAACCTCTGATAAATGTAACTATTTCATCTCTTTCAGGAGTGGCCGGCATATTTGTTTCAATAAATTCGCAGGCATCAGAATAGTTCATTCCTTTTTGGAATATTACACGATAAATATCCTGGACTTGTGTAATTTGTTCATTTGTAAAATTTCTTCTTCTTAAACCAATTGAATTTACTCCAACGTATGCGAGAGGATCCCGTGCGGCCTTTACATATGGAGGAACATCTTTGCTTACTTTCGAAGCTCCCCCGATGAATGAATGACAACCAATATGAACAAATTGGTGCACTGCGGTCATACCGCTTACCGTAACCCAGTCATCAATTTTTACCTCACCTGCTAATCCTGCGCTGGCAACAATGATTACATTATTTCCAATTTCACAATCATGAGCAATATGGGCATAACACATAATAAGGCAATTATTCCCAATTACTGTTTTTCCTTTTGCCAACGTTCCACGGTTAATGGTAACACATTCACGAATGGTTGTGTTGTCGCCAATGATAACCGTAGAATATTCACCTTTGAATTTTAAATCCTGGGGTATCCCTGCAATAACTGCTCCCGGAAAAATTTTACAATCGCTTCCGATGCGCGCACCATCGAGAATTACTGCATTTGGACCAATCCATGAATTATCGCCAATAACTACATCTTTGGCAACAGTGGCAAAAGGTTCAATTACTACACTTTTGCCTATCTTAGCATCAGGATGTACATTTGATAAAGGATGAAAAGCCATTTCTATGATCGATTAAATAATTAATATTTATAAAATTTTAAACTCCTTTTTCTTTACGAAAAATTAATTTTGTGATTTTCAAATTTATTTTGCCTTGGCAATTTGAGCACATAGTTCAGCCTCTGTAGCAAGCGTATCTCCTACGAAAGCCTGCGCCCACATGGTCATTATCCCCCTGCGGATTGGTTCTATTAATTCAAGTTTAAATATCAATGTATCGCCAGGCACAACTTGTTTTTTGAATTTTACCTTATCTATTTTAAGGAAATAAGTAAGATAATTTTCAGGATCTGGCACAGAATTTAACGCAAGTAGCCCGCCACATTGTGCCATGGCTTCAACGATAAGCACACCGGGCATTACAGGTTTACCGGGAAAATGTCCCACAAAAAAGGGTTCATTCATGGTAACATTTTTAATTCCAACAATGGTACTTTCAGTGCGCGAAACTATTTTATCAATCAAAAGAAAAGGAGGCCGGTGGGGCAAAACTTTCATGATTTGGTTGATATCCCATAAGGGCAATTCATTCGGGTTATATCTTGGAACAGCAGGTTTAAGGTTTTCTTTTTTTATTATTTTTCTTAGCATTTTCACAAATTCTGTATTGGCGTGATGTCCGGGCCTGGAAGCTATTATCCTTGCTTTAATCGGCATCCCGATTAGCATCAGGTCACCTACCATGTCAAGAAGTTTGTGACGGGCTGGTTCATTGCGAAACCGAAGTTCTATATTGTTAAGGACCCCTTCCGGCTGAACCGAAACTTTAGGTTTGTTAAACAGTGTTGCTAAATGATCCAGTTCTTCCTGCGAAACCTTTTTGTCCACAATAACAATAGCATTATCGACATCGCCACCCTTAATAAGGTTATGTTTTACCAATAGTTCCAGTTCATGAAGAAAAACGAAAGTCCTGCAAGATGCTATTTCTTTCGCAAATTCACTTAATGTATTTAAAGATGCATATTGATTTCCCAAAACTTTTGAATTATAATCGATCTGAACTGTAATACTTAAATGATCATCGGGAAAAGCAACGATTTCAATACCCTTATCAACGTCAACAAATTCAATCCTTTCCTTTAATTCGAAATATTTCTTATCTGCATCTAACTCAACTATGCCAGCAGCAATTATTAAATCAACAATTGGTTTGGAACTCCCGTCTAATATGGGAACTTCAGGAGCGTCAATTTCTATAAGTGCATTATCGATACCGCAACCATGCAAAGCTGCCATTAAATGCTCAATTGTACCGATACGTGCACCATTTTCATCTATTGTTGTTCCTCTAGAGGTATCGACAACATTATCAACAATAGCATGAACAATTGGATTTTCTTCAAGATCTATTCTCATAAACCTGATCCCATGGTTTGCAGTAGCAGGTTTCATGGCCAGTGAAGCATTAAGCCCGGTATGAAGCCCTTTTCCGGATATATTTACTTCCTTAGCAAGCGTCCTTTGTTTTTCTGCCATTGAATTTAATTATATGATTATTAAGAAATGCTTTTTAATAAATTTTCAAATGAGGCGCAAGTTATAAAAAATCAGGTTTACGAAGTGCATGAAAATTTAACTTTTTAGAAATTTAATAAAAATTATCAACATTTAATTTGAAAATTCTTCAGATTTTATCTGTTCAAAACTGGTAAAACATCCTAAAAAATATATCTTTAATCTAACAGCCTAAGGGCTGTCTGCCTAAGGTAAGGATAATTCTTATTTATAATCATATTGAATAAGAAGATTTTCTTTTTTTATTTTAAGATTTGTTGATTAAATATTGATTGTTTTATTCCAACTATTTATAATTTAGCGCTTCATTTTAAAAACAAATTTTAATTCTATAAAAAATAAGTTAATATGAAGAAAGTCTTGAGTTTACTCGCTATTTTGCTTGTTCCTGTTTGGGCCATGGCAAGCGAAGCTGACCTGAAAATCCCGACATTTTCAGGATCGCAGGTATCGCTTCTCTCCTGGGGATTTCTAATTTGTGTTCTTGGTCTGGCCTTCGGCCTTTATCAGTTCATCAGGGTAAAGAACCTGAGGGCACATCAGTCGATGTTGGATGTTTCAAAGATTATTTTCGAAACATGTAAGACCTATCTTATTCAACAAGGCAAATTCCTTATTTACTTGTTCCTTATTATTGCAGCCTGTGTTGCATTTTATTTTGGATTTCTACAAGGTTCAGGCGTTGGCGGCGTATTGCTCATTCTTTCCTGGACAGTTGTCGGAATTTTAGGTTCTTATGGTGTAGCCTGGTTTGGCATTCGCATGAATACCCTGGCAAACAGCAGAATGGCTTTTGCTTCACTTGAACGTAAACCCCTGAAACTTCTTAATATACCTTTAAATTCAGGTATGAGTATTGGTGTAGTGCTAGTTTGTGTTGAACTTATCATGATGCTCATCATTTTATTGTTTATTCCTCGGCACTTAGCAGGTGCCTGTTTCATAGGATTTGCTATTGGAGAATCATTAGGCGCTTCTGCACTTCGTATTGCAGGAGGAATTTTTACCAAAATTGCCGATATTGGTTCCGACCTGATGAAAGTAGTTTTTAAAATTGGGGAAGATGATCCGCGCAATCCTGGCGTTATTGCCGACTGTACAGGTGATAATGCAGGCGACAGTGTCGGCCCTACTGCAGATGGTTTTGAAACTTATGGGGTCACCGGTGTTGCCCTTATCTCTTTTATCGTTCTTGCTGTTGGTATGGTTCCGGGTATTGATGAGGCATCCAGGTTTGAACTTCAGGCTACTTTCCTGACATGGATTTTTGTCATGCGAATCCTGATGATTATTACATCCATCGGTTCATTCTGGCTTAACGGTTTTTTAAGCAAAGCTTTATACAGCAAAAAAGACGATCTGGATTTTGAACAACCTCTTACCAACCTGGTATGGATAACTTCTATTATGTCTATTATTGTAACTTTTGTTGCAAGCTATTTTCTGGTTGGGCCTGATACCAAAGTCGGTTCCATGAATCCAAACTTATGGGCGGTGTTATCAACTATTATAAGTTGCGGAACAATAGGTGGTGCAGTTATTCCTGAATTTACAAAAATATTCACCAGTCCGAAATCATCACACGTGCAGGAAGTGGTGCGGGCAGGCCGCGAAGGTGGAGCATCTCTTACCATTCTTTCAGGATTTGTGGCAGGCAACTTTAGTGCTTTCTGGATGGGGCTTGTATTTTTTACCCTTATGTTAATTGCATATATTACCAGTACTTTGGGACTTGACCATTTTATGGTTTATTCGTCTATTTTTGCTTTTGGTTTGGTTGCTTTCGGGTTACTTGGCATGGGGCCTGTTACAATTGCTGTTGACAGCTATGGGCCTGTTACGGATAATGCCCAATCGGTTTATGAACTTTCACTCATTGAGAATGTACCGAATGTTAGTCAAGAAATTGAAAAAGATTTTGGTTTCAAACCCGATTTTGAAAAAGCCAAACATTATCTTGAAGCCAATGATGGTGCAGGAAATACTTTTAAAGCAACGGCAAAACCTGTTCTTATTGGTACGGCTGTGGTTGGTGCAACAACAATGATTTTTTCGTTAATCCTTGTTATTAAAAATAAACTCGGAGTCGATCCGGAATCAATTTTAAATGTTCTTAATCCTTGGACAATTCTTGGTTTTCTTTGCGGCGGGGCAGTTATTTACTGGTTTACCGGGGCATCTACCCAGGCGGTTACTACTGGGGCATACCGCGCAGTAGAATATATTAAAAAGAATATTAATCTTGACCCGAATGCCGACAAAAAGGCATCTACCGAGAAATCGAAAGAAGTAGTTAAAATATGTACCCAGTATGCTCAAAATGGTATGTGGAACATTTTCCCGGCAGTATTTTCATTTGCCCTGGCATTTGCATTTATTTCCGGACGCGAAGTTGCCGGTGCCGAACCTAAAGTTGCATTTGCTGCAGCATCATTCTTTGTAAGTTATCTTATTTCAATCGCCGTTTTCGGTTTATTCCAGGCTATATTTATGGCAAATGCAGGCGGTTGCTGGGATAATGCAAAGAAAGTTGTTGAAGTTGATTTGAAGGAAAAAGGAACACCACTGCATGATGCGACAATAGTAGGCGATACCGTTGGCGATCCATTTAAAGACACTTCCTCAGTTGCTATGAACCCGATTATTAAGTTCACTACACTTTTTGGTTTGCTGGCTATGGAAATTGCAATTTCGGCTTCTTTCAGACCGGCAGCCCCCTATGTTGGCGTTGTATTCCTGGCAATCGCGCTGTACTTTGCCTGGCGGTCTTTTTACAAAATGAGAATTAAATAAATATAAAAAAATGCAGCTATTCAGGTATACAGACTATAGTCTTTCAGGCCAAAGAAATATTTTTTAGGACGTTTTACATTATGAAGTAAATAATAATTGAATCTTAATGTTAATTGTATTTTTCTATATTTCTAACGGTCTGCAGTCTGAATTACTTAAATAAATAAAATAACGGTTATCAATAGTTTAAACAAATCAAACTTACAAGGTACAAGCCGCCCCAATTGGGACGGCTTTTTTTGAGTATTTCCCGTCAAAAGAAATAAGTATACTTAGTACTTAAAAATGAGGGTTTTTCGAACGAAATGTAGTAAAAATGCTGAAGCAACTATGAGTTGCATCGAGGTAAATTTGTTATCAGTAAAAATAAATATATTTCAATGCGCCCATATATTCAATTCAGTTCAAGAAATATTCAAAAATGTAATGAATATTATTTGGCCTTTCAAATAGAAAATGATTGGTTTGCTGCAAATTTTCCCAGAATAGCAGGGTTCTCCAAAGATTTTCAATTTGAGCCTTACAAAGGAAAAGTGCCATTTATTGCAGGTATTGCTTTAATCAACAATGAATACATTCCGGTAATTGATTTAAAAATGAAATTAGGCATGAATAATAGTTTAACTCAATTTACCGGGAGAGTTGTAATTATTGAAACAGAAATTCTTGGCAATAAATTGAAATTTGGCATCGTTTACGAATCATTGGGAGATGCTGTTGAGATTACATCAAAAGCAATACTATCAAAATCCCGTAACGAAAACCAGTTGCTCAATGATAGCATAAAAAATATATATAAACATGAAGATCAATCATTAATTATCCTTGACTTAGAAAATATAATTTCTGTCGACGACCTAATTGATTTAAAAACCGCTTTCCCTTTTCATAGAAATTGTAAAAATTAAAATAGATAGTTAATAGTTTATTCATAGTCAGGTTTAGTTAAGTTAGAAATAGTTTTTTCTAAAAACCTTATTGGGAAATAATCAATAAGGTTTTTTTTATGGTATAATGAGAATTACAGGTTGATTTTCTTTAAATGATTTTCAATTTCCCCTTGACGAAGTGGAAATTAAATTGTTCTACTAATATTTTAACTCCTATTTCCCCCAGCTCGGTGTAGTTTAATCCCGCCTTTGGCGGGATAATTACGACGAATCTTTACCTACAGTTTCAAACTGTCATTATCCTCTTGCTAAGCGTAGTTTGTAACTGATGGTTTAAAAGCGTAGTTAAAAGAAAACTACGCTTATTATGGGTTTTGTAGTTAAGTGCGTTCTTATTATATTTGGTTATAATTAGAAAAGACATGCAGGTAAATCCCTCGCTGGCATTAGCCGAAAGTGTTTTTTGCATAATTTTTTCCGAAAATAAGATTTGTTTAATAAATATTGTGATAATTAGATAACTAAAAGTAAAGTCTTACAATATAATTAATTAGACATGAAAAAAATAATGTTAATAATATTAATATTTATTTCTTTTGCTTCTTATTCTCAAACTGAATTTGAGCATGGATATGTTATTAATAACCAAAACCAAAAAATAGCATGTTATATTTTAAATGAAGATTGGAAAAACAACCCAAATAAAATTGATTATAAAATCGATTCTTTAGGTAGTATATTTTCACAAACAATTAAAACTATTAAAGAATTCGGTATCAATGAAAATGTCAAATTTATCAGGGCAATTGTTAAAATAGATAATTCAGGCGAACTTTCGGATAATATTGCTCACGACAAAAACCCAAGCTGGTATGAAGATACAGTATTCTTAAAAGTATTGATTGAAGGTAAGGCAAGTTTATTTTATTATGAAAAAAGTAATTTAAGGAGATTCTTTTTCAGTATCGATAGTTTACCAATTATCCAATTAATTTATAAAGAATATATTGGGGATGATTATAAAATTCATCAAAATAATGCATACCTGGCACAATTAAGATTAAACCTTATCTGTAATGATGAACTAAGGGTTCGGGATGTTTCATACAGCAGATCAGCCTTAAAAAAATATTTTTTAGATTATAATTCATGTATAGGTATGAATTCCGTAAACTTTGATTCACATTACTACAGTAAGTTTCGATTAAAAGCGACATTTGGGATTTGCAGTGCAGATTTGTATGTCAGTAACGATAGTTATGATGTCAATATTAATTTCCCACAAAAATATTCTTTTTGTTTTGGTATGGAAGCTGAATCTGTTTTACCTTTTAACAAAGGCAAATGGGGAATTTTTCTAAATCCATCCTTTATTTCTTATAAAGCTGAAGGTGTAAATAAAAATTATCAACCTTACCCTGTATCAAAAATTACCTATTCCTCAATAGACATACCTTTTGGTATAAAAAGATATATTTTTATTACTGAAAGTTCTAAAATCTATATTGATATTAGTTATGTCATGAATTTTCCATTAAATTCAAATTTTAGTAATAGTTACTATTACATAAAAATTAAAGCACGAAATAATATAGCTATTGGGCTGGGATATGAATACAAAAGGTTTTATTTTGATTTTCAATTAAACGCAAGTCGGGATATATTACCTCCAAACTATATTTCATCATATCAAAGTACAATCTTCAGAATTGGCTATTGCATTTTATAAAATTAATAAAAAAGATACACCCTATAGAAACAAAGAATTATAGTCCGTTTAATTAAATGCGTGTATTCAAACCAAAGTGTATAGTTTTAAAGTTACTGTTTTCCTTTATAAGAAAATAACCCAAAGAGTTTTATGTTTAAGAAATAAATAATAATTTTATTTTTAATTAATGCAATTGATCCCGCTATAAAAAAATAGACTCGGCCTGTATTCAGAAAAACCATTTATATTTTAGTAAAATAGGAGGTTATGATGATTAGAAAAACACTCATTCAATTTATAGTCGGTTTGACATTTTGTTCAATGATTTTGTCCTGTTCAAAGGAAAAGAAGGATTTGTCTGGTTATATTTCATTTAAACTTGACGGAATTTCAAAAAATTATACAACTTATGCTGGAGGAGGATATTATAATTCGGACCATTCAACACAAATCAGTGCAGATGAAACCTCAAGTAATTATCCCTCAATAAGCCTGAAGTTTAAAGGTAATAAAACAGGGACTTATTCATCGACAAACGCTGTATTATTTTATTATGAAAGTTCGGTTTTAGATGGCAGCTACAATAATTTGGATGTCGGTTGTACAATCACTATTTCTTCTTATGAATCCGCCGGTGGCCGCATCAAGGGAACTTTCTCAGGAAATGTGACTTCTATGGGTAAGGGCGGTACAAAGGTAATTAGCGCGGGTTCTTTTGATGTTTACAGGCTTGATGACAATAAATGATTCTTGTTTTTGTAACCGGATAACTTCAACATTGTTACCCCAGCTCAGCGGTATTTACCCACTCACAATCGCAGGTTCATGATAAAAGTTGTAATCCGGTCTAATCTTTACCTACAGTTTATTATTCGCAAAGCTCATGAAAATGTTCACTTTGTTTCCCGCAAAAAGCGGGACAAGCTATTAGATCGCTAACGTTAAATTGTAACTGCCATTGCCGAAAGGCAACAGAAAACCTTAATATAAAACAAAACCCCGCATTCCCGGGGGTCTGTATTTTTTGCTTTTTAAATTCTGCGTTATAATTGATATTGAAATGCTCTGCTGTGTTTGAAATATATACTGTTTATTTCAGTTGCGAATCTCGCTTATAATCAATTATTCCTTCTTTTCTTCTTTACTTTCACATTTTCCTTCTTTGTCTTCACAGCATTTTTTGCAGCAACAATTCTTGCTTATCATAAATAAAGCAATTGCTAACAATAGAAAACAGATTGCCAATCCCATATGAAATCCAATACGGTGATGATACATTTGGCAACAATTGCAAATAATAGGAGCAGCACCGGAACACATTGCCTGTTTTTTACAACATTTAACAGAATCTTGTTTTCCCATAGGTGCATTAGCACTCATAGAATGTTGTTTACAGCTTGCAGAATCACTTTTAGCAACAGCCATGTTGCCACCAGGATGCTGCATATTACAGCAAGTTTGCGCATGAGCATGAACGTAATGATGATGGTAATTAAAACCACCAATAACAGCCATAATAATTAATATTGCACCAATAATTGTTGATGCATATCCAATCCAACGTAATATTCTACACATAGTTTTATTTGATTTAATGTTTAAAAGTCAGTGCAAAGATAAACCAAAATATCACCGAAATATGCTTAAAAATAGTTAAGTTAATATGGATTTGAGATGAAATTTGTTAAATGAATGCCTTTGCCCGGATAGATTTACCCACCCGCATTAGCGGGTTCATGAAAAAAACTTAAATCCGGTTGAATTTTTGCCGGCAGATTTTAACTGTCGTTATCAACCTTGGCAGCGCAAGCGTATATTCCTAAAAAAGTAAGTTTGGGTCAGGTGTTAACTTGCGCCTGGCTTTTAAAGGGTTTTGCAGTGTTGAACTTTCTTTTTATATTTGTTTTGAGGTATAAGTATGTTGTTTTATTTTCAACATTGGTTATATCCCAGAACCCATAACGGCAAACATCAAAACAGCTAAAACAGGTCAATATGAACAAATGGATAATTTACCCTTTAACTTTAAAAGGACAGACAATAGAATTGATCTCGTTAGACAAAAAACATTTTGGGGAACTTTCAGCTTTAGCAAAAGACAAAAGAATATGGGAATTTTTTCCATATGATGGCAGTAAACCCGATATATTCTTAAATATTTTAAACACAACATTGGCTGAAAGAAAAAAAGGAAATCAATTTCCATTTGTCATATTTCATAAACATAACAAAAAATTAATTGGAAGCACAAGATTCCTTGATATCCAGCCCAAACACAAGAAATTAGAAATAGGTTCTACCTGGTTACATCTTGATTACTGGGCAACAGAAGTGAATTTAGAATGTAAACTTTTACTTTTGACGTATTGTTTTGAAAACTTACAAACTATAAGAGTTCAGCTTAAAACAGATGAGAATAATATCAGATCAAGGAAAGCCATTGAAAAGATAGGCGGGCAATTTGAAGGTATCTTACGGAATGATATGATAAGAGCCAATAACACTATAAGGAACTCTGCATACTACAGTATTCTTATTAACGAATGGAATGAGAAGAAACTAAAACTGGCAGAATTAATTCAGAGGAAAAAAATGATAGATATTAACAAAGTTTGCTAAACATAAGGGTGCGATGGTTTGCGTTAGGTTTCCCTCGCATAAGAGCTATGTCCGGGTTGATAGGAACGAAGCTCAGAAAGACGTAGCGTCCTTGCTACGTCTTCTTATTTCAACCTTTTTTAGTATGATAAAACATAAAATCTACAGGTAATAAATGAATTATTTCAAATAATAAAATGTTAAACTTTCTCAATAAATCTTATTAAATTTATTAATTAAACCTTTACTAATTATTGTTTCCTATTATGCAGGAAAAGGTCAACTTACTGATAGTTGAAGACGATACTTCACAAACATTTCTTATAAAAGAATCGTTGGATGGAGAATTATATGAAATTATGGTTATTCATGACGGCCGTGAAGCTCTTGAATATTTGCTTTCAACTAAATCTTTTCCGGACCTTATTTTGATGGATTATCATTTACCCAGCCTCAACGGGTTAATGATAATGAACAAATTAAAAGAATCTGAAAAAAAATTCAATATCATTTTTCTCACTGCCGATTATTCCATCGAAACAGCCATAAAATCGATAAATGCCGGTGCACTTGAATTTATTCCAAAGGATGGGAGGTTTGTTACCAACATATCTGCGGTTATTGATAAAGCTTATCAAAATGTAAAAGCAAAAAAAGAAAGGGAAAAATTTGAATATGCATTAAAAGAAAGTGAAGCCCGATTTAAAATTTTAATGGAAGCCAGCAAGGATGGAATTTTCGAATGGAACAGAACCGATAAAACAGTGCACATTAGCTACAATGAAGCTCATTTATTGGGTTTCGAACCGGAAGAATATCCTCACAGTCACAGAGAATTCATTAATCTTATTTTCCCGGAAGACCGGGAATTTCTTAAGAAAAAATTTAAAGAACACCATGAAAATAATACCGCATTTTATGAGGCCGAAATAAGGATAAAAAATAAAGACGGATATTATAAATGGATTCTCGAACGAGGCAAAATAGCTGAAAAAGACAAAAATGGAGATCCCATAAAGATTATAGGGACCCATTCCGATATTTCTGAAAGAAAAGCCAATGAAGAAAAAATCATTGAAGCCAACCGCAGGCTTACAACTCTCATAAGTAATCTTCCGGGTATAGTTTACCAGTGCCATAAAGGTGATCTTTTTAATAAAGAATTTTTAGGTGGCCGGATAGATGATATAACCGGATATTCCATCGGGGAATTTATTTCAATGGATCAAAATATGTTCAGTCAAATTGTACATCCGGCCGACTTTAATAAAATTCAGGAACAGTTTAAAATAATTTATAAAAAGAAAACAGATTATGAATTTTATTACCGCATTCTTGCAAAAAATGGTGAAATAAGGTGGATATTGGATCATGGAAAAATACTGCCAGGAAATAATGATCAGGACAGAATCCTGGAGGGATATCTTGCGGATATTACCGAGAAAATGAATAGCGAAGAAGCCCTCATGCAGTCTGAGGAAGAAAAAAACATTATCCTCGACAACAGCCTTCAGGCATTGATACTATTAACCCGTGAGGGCAAAGTTATTTCTTATAATAATGTGGCGAATCATAAGGTTATACTTATGGTCGGGAAATCGATAAAAAAAGGAAATTCAGTAATCGAATATGTTCCACCGGCTGAAAAAAAGCAGTTGATCAATTATTTAAATCAATCGCTTCAGGGTGAATCAGTCTATTGGGAACAATCGTTTAACCTAAGGGGAAATATAAACTGGTACGAAAATGTTCTTGTTCCTGTTTTTATTTCGAGGGACGAAATAAAGTTTATGTGTTTTACTTCATCGGATATTACTGATCGCAAACTGGCAGAACAGAAAATTCTATATTCAGAAAATTTATATAATACTACAATTAATTCTTTAAACGACTATTTGTTTGTCGTAAATGAAAGCCTCACCATTTTACTTACAAATGAATCATTGCAACGATTTAATCATCAATTGGGCCTTCCCATAGATATAATAGCAAAAAAATTGTTCGATATTTATCCCTTTTTCAAAGTTTATGAACATGAATATTACACTGAAGTTTTTCAAAATGGTAAAGATGTTGTAAAAGAAAACAGCATATCTTTTGGCAATAAAATAATTAATCTTGAAATAAAAATAACCCCTATATTTCAGGATGATAAAGTAGTGAGGGCAGTTACTTTTGTAAGGGATATAACCGAACGAAAAAACTTTGAGAAAAGAATAATGAATGCCATTATTGAAACTGAAGAAAAAGAACGAAAACGATTTTCAGAAGATTTGCACGATGAATTAGGCTCGCTTCTTTCGACGATAAAAATTTATATCAATACACTTCATCGGGAGAATGCTGAAATAGAAAAACGTTCGGAGTTGGTCGATTTTACGAATCAACTCATCAACCAGGCAATTCAAAGCTCAAAAGAAATTGCCAATAACCTGAGTCCGAATATTATTAAACGCTTTGGCCTGATATCGACCATTCAATCATTTTGTGATCAAATTCAGGTTTCTTCAGGAATAGTAATAAAATTTGATGCAACAGAATATAAACATAATTTGAAAGAAGATGAGGAAATTTCCATTTATCGAATCATTTCAGAACTGATTAATAATACCGTAAAACATTCAGGAGCCCGAAAAATTGATATTTCATTTACCAGTAAAAATGATATCCTTACCATTCTTTATTCTGATGATGGAAGTGGGTTCGATTTTGAACAAACCATGCATGATAACATCAAAGGGTTGGGATTACATAATATTTCAAGCAGGATCAGATCGCTAAACGGAACCTTTATTGTCGAAAACGACCAAAAAAACGGATTTGCAATAAATATTAATCTGTTAATACCGGAAGTTGCAAAATTCGAATTATAAAACTTCCAAAAAAGAATTGAAATTGATTTTTCAAATTCTTTTGTTGAACATTTTGATTTTTGGTGTTTTAGTCCCGTGATTACGGTATGGTGACAAAAGAATAATAAGCCACAAAAACTCCAAAACACAATCCCGTATTCACGGGACACCTAACTTTTTTCCAAACAATTATATTTTACAACGAAACCATTTTTCCTTATAAACATTCGATCAATTTTTTAATAATCAGGGTCATTTTAGGTTCTGCATTTTCTGCTGCTTCTATTATATTTTTTATTGAAACTTCTTTTATTTTTCCGGGTACACCCAAATCTGTTATCACCGAAATGGCAAAGCACAGCATATTCATTTGCCGGGCAACAATTATTTCAGGTACGGTGGACATTCCTACCGCATCTCCTCCTATCTTTCGAAAATAATCGTATTCTTTAGGTGTTTCAAGGGTTGGTCCGGTAACTCCGACATAACAACCTTTTTGAAGAACAATTTCATTTTCTTTGGCAATTTTTTCAGCTTTTTTTATTAATTCCAAATCGTAAGCATGGCCCATATCAGGGAAACGCGGTCCAAATTCTGAAAAATGTTTTCCAATAAGCGGGTTAGGAAGCAGGTTAATATGATCAGTTATGACCATGAGGTCACCGATATTAAATTCGGGATTAATTCCTCCACTGGCATTGGAAACAAAAAGCCGGTTAACACCCATAAATTTCATAACCCTTACAGGGAAAGTCAACTGGTTCATTGAATAACCTTCGTAATAATGGAACCGGCCCTGCATGGCTATAACCATTTTGTTACCAAGTGTTCCAAAGATTAAATTTCCATTATGGCCTTCAACCGTAGAAACCGGGAAATTGGGAATATCCTCGTACCTAATTGTTGTTTCAACTTTTATTTCTCGAGCCAAACCTGACAATCCTGTCCCGAGAATGATTCCAATCTCAGGTTTGTTTTTTATTTTTTTGCTGATGAAGGATATTGTCCGGTTTATTGTTTCTAACATAATTATTAATAATTTGATTAAAAATTTTATCCTGGTTGTCAAGAAATTCTACCCAAATCGGGATGTAATACAAAATTGCCTTAATCTCCTCATCAAGATCGACAAATTCCTCAAGTTTCATTGCATCTTTTTCTGTTGTAATTATAATTTTCTGTTTATTTGATTCCAATGAAAATTTTTCAATAAGTCCATGCAGGTCTTTGGCAGTATAATCATAATGATCCGGGTATTTTAAATCTACTATCCTGACATTCATTTCTGCCAAAAATGATTTCAGTGTTGAGGTATTTGCAATTCCTGTAATAAGAAAGATTACAGGATTTGTTTCTTTTATTATTTCAAATGAAATTGATTTTGCAAAACCTTTAAAAACAGGAAGTGGTGAACCATATTTAATGGTTGTAAAAAATACTTTTTGATAAGCGAATTTCTTTATTTCCAATTCAAGGAGCCTTTGATCGATGGGTCTAATAACCGCCGGACATTTAGAAAGAATAATTATATCGGCCCTGCGGCGTTCAGAAGAAGTTTCACGTAATCTGCCATAAGGCAAAAGAGCATCATCCTTCAGCAGGTTGTTATAATCAATCAAAAGAACAGATAATCCCGGGGATACATAGCGGTGCTGAAACCCATCATCGAGGATTATCACTTTTAAATCTTTATCTATCAGCAGCAATTTATTTATTGCACGTACACGATTGCCATCAATGGCAATTGTAGTATCCGGAAATTTTTGCTTTATTTGTCTCGGCTCATCTCCTATTTCAGATGCAGTGGAATTATTGGTCCCCAGAACAAATCCAATCGATTTCCTTTTATATCCGCGGCTAAGCATGGCCACTTTAAATTCATCTTTTAAAGTCCTGATCAAATATTCTACATGAGGTGTTTTTCCGGTTCCTCCTACTGTTATATTCCCTACTGAAATTATGGGAATGGGAAATTCTTCAGATTTGATAATCTGGTAATCGAATAAACGATTGCGGATCCAAATCACTAAACCGTAAAATATTGATAAAGGGTACAACAAAATATCCTGAACCTGAAAGCTTTTCCTCGACATAAACCCTGTTCATTTTAAAATGCCAAGTTAGGAAATTGATGTCTAAATTATATAGCTGTTGGTTAATATGTTTTAAACAAAAGAAGATTTAAAGAAAATTTCTAATCTAAAATTATACTGAATACTAGTGTCATGTCAAATGTTAACATACTTAAAGAGATTACTCCACTTCGTTTGCAATGACACTACAAATAACCTCATTGTAAGGAAGTATCCCGCCACGGCGGGAAAGCAATCTTAGTAATTGTAAACTTGACATGACACTATAATTGGAAATGAAATCAGGGTTCAATTGAGTTTGATCATTCCGCTATTAAACGCAAATAATAAAACTTTAAATTTATCTAATTTTGATGTATCGTTGTTTATTGATTGGTTGATATGAAAATTATTGGAATTAGACACTTATGAATAATATCTGGAAGTCACATTTGGCATTATTTTCAGCAAACTTTCTTTATGGTCTCAATTATGTAATCGTAAAAGGGATTATTCCGGAATATATTACACCAGAGGCGCTTGTTTTCCTGAGGATTATTCCAACCACAATTCTATTTTGGTTTGCCGGGATATTTGTAAATCAAAAAATTTCGGATAGCAAAGATTATTGGAATATTTTGTTTTCAGGTTTTTTTGGCGTATTCATTAATAATTACCTTTTTATTAAAGGCCTGAATTATTCTTCTCCTATCGATGCTTCAATTATCATGACAACTAACCCGATTTTGGTAATGATTGTCGCTGCAATTGTACTAAGCGAACGCATGTCGGCAATTAAGATTGGAGGAATAATTATTGGAATTGTCGGGGCTCTAATGCTTATTGCCGGAAAAGGTTTTATGGGGTTCAAAGGCCAATATCTTTCAGGGGACTTAATGCTCCTGGCCAATTCCGTTTCATTTGCTGTTTATTTTGCCTTTGCCAGGCCTTTGATGAGAAAATATGATGCTGTTGTGGTTTTAAAATGGATTTTTCTTGTCGGTGCAATATTCTATTTTCCAGTTGGGTTTGGCAAATTGTTTTCTACTCATTGGAATGTTATGCCAGGAAAAATAATCTTTTCAATATCTTATGTTGTAGTTTTTACTACATTTTTGACTTATTTCCTTATAAATTATTCATTAAAATATTTGAAGTCGACAACGGTAAGTATTTATATTTACATTCAACCGATAGTTGCAGCCATTGTGGCAATTATTACAGGAATGGACAGGATTTCTATTTTAAACATATCGGCAAGCCTGCTTGTTTTCCTGGGTGTTTATTTGGTAAGTATTGTAAACCATAAAAAAATGGAGATTAAATCTCCATAAATTTTTCAATAGATGAAATTTTTACTCTTTTACTAAATTTGCAACTTAATTTAAACCCGAATTTTTGAGAGTACATAAATTTAATTCACTCGACAAATCATTATTTCAAAATCCTGTTATTACCATTGGCATATTTGACGGGGTTCATAAAGGACATCTTCAAATTATTCAAACTCTTAAGGATAAAGCAAAAGAAATAAAGGGTGAATCTGTCTTAGTTACACTCTGGCCTCATCCGCGAATGATTCTTTATCCTGATAAAGAACTTAAACTACTGGTTACTTTCGAAGAAAAACTGCTTTTGCTCGAACAATTAAATATCGATCATCTTGTAATTATTCCTTTTGATAAAGAAATTGCCCGAATAACCGCCCAGGAGTTTATCAGGTTTCTGGTTGAAAAAATTGGCATGCGTTACCTTGTAATTGGTTTTGATAATCATTTCGGCCACAATAAAGAAGGTAATTTTAATACAATAGCTGAAACAGCATCTCAATTGAAATTTAAAATTATTCATTTACCCGCAGTTTTTGAAGAATCGGAAAAAATAAGTTCAACCAATATCCGGGTAAATCTTGAATTGGGTGACGTTGAAAAAACTGCACAACTATTGGGATATAATTACAGTATTACCGGTAAAGTTGTGAAAGGGAGTATGCTGGGGCGGACTATCGGTTTTCCAACTGCCAATATTGAACCAAGCCCTGTTAAGATGTTGCCCAGGGTTGGTGTTTATGCCGTGATGGTAAATGTTGAAGATAAAAAATATATGGGAATGTTGAATATCGGGTTCCGGCCAACAGTTGAAAAAATATTACTTCACAAAACAATTGAAGTTTACATTATCAATTTTAAAGGCGATTTGTACGATAAAGAAATTACGGTTACTTTTGCAAAACGTTTGCGCGACGAAGTAAAATTCAGCGGGATTGATGAATTAAAAATTCAGCTTGAAAAAGATAAAGAAGAAAGTATTCAAATTTTAAAAGGATATAATTTATAATTAAACTACCATGAGCCAAATTACAACCATGAAAGAAACAGTTTCTTACAAAATAAAAGATATTGGTCTTGCCGACTTTGGACGAAAAGAAATTGACATTGCAGAAAAAGAGATGCCCGGTTTGATGGCTATCCGAAAAAAATATTCAGGTCAGAAGCCTTTAAAAGGTGCGCGTATTATGGGTTCGCTGCATATGACCATTCAGACTGCGGTATTAATTGAAACTCTAGTCGAACTGGGAGCAGATGTACGGTGGGCAAGTTGTAATATTTTCTCAACACAGGATCATGCTGCCGCTGCAATTGCAAAAAAAGGTATTCCTGTTTTCGCCTGGAAAGGGGAAACCCTTGAAGAATACTGGTGTTGTACCGACATGGCTTTGCAGTTTCCTGATGGATTTGGCCCTAACCTTATAGTTGATGATGGCGGGGATGCTACTTTGCTGTTTCACTGGGGCTATAAAGCCGAGAACGATGCTTCGTTTCTCGATCGTAAAGGAACAAATAATGAAGAACGAATTATTCTTGAACGCCTGAAAGTTATTCTTAATGAAGATCCGCAAAGATGGCATCGTACAGTAAAAGAATTAAAAGGTGTTTCTGAAGAAACAACTACAGGTGTTCACAGGCTCTACCAGATGATGGAAAAAGGAGAATTACTTATTCCTGCTATTAATGTTAACGATTCTGTTACCAAATCAAAATTCGATAATCTCTATGGTTGTCATGAGTCTTTGGCCGACGGTATTAAACGTGCCACCGATGTGATGATTGCCGGAAAAGTAGCTGTAATACTTGGTTTTGGAGATGTCGGTAAAGGATGTGCCCGATCGTTGCGTTCATACGGCGCCAGGGTAATTGTTACCGAAATAGATCCTATCAATGCTTTGCAAGCCGTAATGGAAGGGTTTGAAGTTTCCACAATTGAAGAGGCTTTAAAAGAAGGCAACATTTACGTTACCGCTACCGGAAATTGCGATGTGATTACCATTCAGCACATGGAAAAAATGAAAGACCAGGCAATAGTTTGCAACATCGGTCATTTCGATAATGAAATACAGGTCGATAAGCTGGTGAGTTATTCCAAAATAAAACATTTAAACATAAAACCTCAGGTCGATAAATATACTTTCCCCGATGGGCATGCAATATTTCTTTTAGCTGAAGGCCGTCTGGTAAACCTGGGTTGTGCGACCGGGCATCCTTCGTTTGTGATGAGCAACTCATTATCTAACCAGGTACTCGCTCAATTAGATCTTTGGACTCATAATTATAAAATTGACGTTTACAGGCTTCCAAAAAAACTCGATGAGGAAGTGGCAAGGCTTCATCTCGATCAGTTAGGGGTTAAACTTACACGCCTTTCGAAAGAACAGGCGGATTATATAAGTGTATCGGTTGATGGCCCTTATAAGCCGGATCATTATAGGTATTAAACTTAAATTCTTGCAGTATTAAATATTATTTGTTTTCTTAACAGGAGTTCGAAGTAAAAAAAGAAAACAATAATAAATCAATTAACTTTCTTTGTCTTGAAAGAAAGAAAGTTTCAAAGAAAATTCAAGAAAAAATGAAGCTTCAACGCACAAGCCTGCATACCCTCACCATTTTTTCTTGCATACCCTATTTCCCGCCAAAAGCAGGATTTAATAGATTACATTTCAGCTGCGTACTTGTTTGAGTGTAGTCGAAGACTGAGCGAGTTCACGCAGTCAAGTCTTTTTACTCACTTCGTTCGTGAGAACACTTCATTTAGTTCTTTGGTTCGTTTCTTTTTTGACGAACTTTTCTCATGACCATAGGAAATAAAAAAGAAATGAACATAAAATACTGAAAGTTAGAAATATTGCCAATTAAGTTATATTGGAATTGGGTCATTAAAAATTAATTATCAATAACCTGAAAATAAGATTTGTCTTTATTTCTGCCTAAGAAAAATTTGTATGGGCACTCCTGAAAAATTGAAATTTTCACGTAGCCTGTTTTCAAGGTAACGTTTATAAGGCTCCTTAACGTATTGCGGCAGATTGGTAAAAAAAACAAATGCCGGTGTTGAATTTGGCAGTTGGGTTATATATTTTATTTTAATTTGCTTTCCTTTTATCGAAGGCGGCTGATAAGCCTCAATTACTTTCAGCATTACCTCGTTTAATTTTGAAGTCGGTATCCGCTGTTTGCGGTGTTGATAAACTTCTATTGCAGTTTCCAGCGATTTATGAATGCGCTGTTTTGTAAGAGCTGAAATGAAAACTATCGGAACATCACTGAAAGGTGCTATTTTCTCATGAATCAGTTTTGTGAACCCATCTGTGGAATGATTGTCCTTTTCCACCAGATCCCATTTATTGACGAGAATAACAATACCTTTTTTGTTTTTCTGGCACAATTGAAAAATATTCATATCTTGAGCTTCTATTCCCTGTGTGGCATCGATCATAATCATGCAAACGTCGGAATTCTCAATCGCCCTTATCGAGCGCATTACGGAATAAAACTCGATATCATCCTTTACTTTGCCTTTTTTCCGCAATCCGGCTGTATCCACCAGGTAAAAATCGTGATTGTATTTATTGTACCTTACAAAAATTGAATCGCGTGTAGTTCCCGGAATCGGAGTAACAATATTCCTTTCTTCACCAATTAATGCATTAATGAATGAGGATTTACCGACATTAGGACGGCCAACGACAGTTATCTTAGGAAGTGTTTCCTCGATCCTGTTTTCCTGTTTCGAAAACAAACTGACTGCTTTGTCGAGCAACTCTCCGGTACCGCTTCCTGTGATAGATGAAACAGAGAAAACGTCTCCCAACCCGAATTTGAGAAATTCATAAGAATCCTGGGTTCTTTCGAAGTTATCTGCTTTATTGGCAACTACAATTACCTTTTTTTTCGATTTGCGTAAAATTGAAGCGATCTGCTGGTCTAAATCTGTTATTCCGCAAGTTACATCAGCCATGAAAAGGATAACGTCCGATTCGTCCATTGCCAGGATAACCTGTTTACGGATTTCTGCTTCAAAAATATCATTGGAATTTACCACATAGCCGCCGGTGTCTATAATTGAAAATTCTATTCCGTTCCATTCGGTTTTGCCATAATGCCTGTCGCGGGTAGTACCGCTGGAATCATCGACTATTGCCTGGCGGCTTTCTGTAAGCCGGTTAAACAATGTCGATTTTCCCACATTTGGCCTGCCTACTATGGCTACAATATTTCCCATCGTTTGTTCTCCTTTATTTTGGGGCTGCAAATATAGACAAAATTATTGGCTGCGAATTATATATAACCAAAACGCTTGAGGGATTTCTCGCTGTTACGCCAGTCTTTTTGCACTTTTACAAACATTTCGAGATAAACCTGCTTCCCAACCAACTTTTCGATATCATGTCGTGCTTTTGTGCCAATCCTTTTCAATGCCTCACCTTTATGCCCGATAAGGATTCCTTTCTGAGAATCTCTTTCGACATAAATGATAGCCTGAATTTTATCGATATTTTTCTCTTCTTTATAGGAATCTATAACTATTTCAACTGAATAAGGAATTTCTTTTTTATAATTAAATAATATTTTCTCCCGTATAATTTCTGAAACAAAAAAGCGGATATTGCGATCGGATAAATCATCTTTAGAGTAATATGGCGGATTTTCAGGTAACAATTCAAGAATTTTATTAAAAAGTTCTTTAATATTGAAATCATGCAAGGCAGAAATTATAAAAATTTCTGTAATCTGAAGTCTTTGCTGCCACTGTAATACAAGTTGGTTTAATTTTTCCTGGTCAGAAAGATCGGCCTTATTAATAGCTAATATCACAGGGATTTTAAGCATTCTTATTTTTTCCAAGATTTCATTATCATCAAAATATTCCTCCACATCAGTCATCAAAAGTAATATGTCGGCATCGGAAAAAGAAGAATCTACAAACTCCATCATTTTCTCCTGAAGTCTGTACTTTGGTTTCAGGATACCGGGAGTATCGGAAAAGACTACCTGGTAATTTTCATCATTTACAATTCCCAAAATTCTGTGGCGTGTTGTTTGAACCTTGGGTGTAATAATTGACAGTTTTTCATTTACCAAAGCATTCATTAACGTCGACTTTCCGACATTGGGCCTTCCGATTATATTCACAAAACCTGCCTTATGCTGCATTTGCAAATTTTATAATTAATTATAATTTCCCATTTTCAGCATGCCTATTTCCTGATTTGAAAGGAAGCGCCATCGTCCGCGTTGAAGTCCTTTTTTTGAGAGTCCGGCAAAGTAAACCCTGTCTAATCTCAAAATTCTATAACCCAATGATTCGAAAATACGGCGCACAATATGATTACGTCCGGAATGAATTTCAACACCTACCTGTTTTTTATCGGTAGAATCGACAAAACTTATAGAATCTGCTTTAATAAATCCATCTTCCAGTTCTATTCCCTGTGAAATAGAATTCATATCGGCACTTTTTAGGTTTTTATCTAAAAAAACATGATATATTTTTTTTCGGTTATAACTCGGGTGGGTAAGTTTTTTAGCCAGATCGCCGTCATTGGTAAGCAACAGCACTCCGGTAGTATTCCTGTCGAGACGTCCAACAGGGAAAACCCGTTCTTTGCAGGCGCCTTTGATCAATTCAAGCACTGTTCTCTTGGCATAAGGGTCTTTTAAAGTTGTGACATAATCCTTGGGTTTATTGAGCAAAATATAAACCATCCGTTCCCTCTTCATTCTTTCGCCATTGTAACGGACATCATCTTCCGGTGAAACTTTGGTACCCAGTTGGGTGATAATTTTTCCGTTCACTTTGATGAGCCCGGCCGAAATCATTTCATCGGCTTCGCGACGGGAACAGATACCGCTCGATGCAATATATTTATTAAGCCTGATTAGGCCATCATCTTCTTTTTGAATCTTATTTCTTTCGGGCTGACGGGATTTTTTCCTGAAATCCTTTTTATAAATTTTTTTACCATCATGTTTTAAATCTTCATCCGGATGATTCTTATCATCAGTAAACTTTTTTGAAATTATCCTGCGTTTATTTTCAGTTTTTCTAAATGAATTACTTTTATCTTTATTAATGAATTTATTCCTCGGTATCATTTTAATTGATTTTTGTTTGCAAAGTTATTCAGAATAATTAGGTTGCAGTTATTTTATTAATATTCGTCTTAAAATTTCAAAATAACTAAATTTGGATTTCAATCAAAATATTTATTTTTATGACCCTCATAAAATCAATTTCCGGGATTCGCGGGACGATCGGTGGAAAGCCCGGAGACAACCTGACCCCTTTGGACATTGTCAAATTCACTGCAGCCTTTGGCACGTGGATAAGGCAAAATGTAAATAAAGAAAAATGTTCAATAGTGGTCGGGCGCGATGCACGAATTTCCGGCCCCATGGCCGAACAATTGGTATGTGGAACATTGATGGGTTTGGGAATTAATGTTATAAATGCAGGTTTGGCAACCACTCCAACTGTAGAAATTGCAGTGACAGAATCGAAGGCGGATGGTGGTATAATTCTTACAGCAAGTCATAACCCGAAACAATGGAATGCCCTCAAGCTGCTGAATAATAAAGGAGAATTTATTAATGATCCTGAAGGCAGAAAGGTATTGCAAATGGCTGAATCCGATGATTTTTTATTTTCCGAAGTCGATAAACTTGGAATCATTGCTGAAAGAAATGATTTTGATGATATTCATATTAATAAAATTCTTGAACTGGAATCGATTGACAAAAAAGGAATTAAAAATGCTAATTTGAAAATTGCAATTGACTGTGTCAATTCAGTCGGTGGAAAAATTCTTCCAAAATTATTAAAAGCTCTCGGCGTAAAAGAAGTGATAGAATTATATTGCGAGCCTAACGGGCAGTTTCCTCATAATCCGGAACCACTTCCTGAAAATCTTACTGAAATTGCAAAATTGGTCAGGGAAAAGAAAGCCGATCTGGGCTTTGTTGTCGATCCCGATGTGGACAGGTTGGCCATTATTTGCGAGGATGGTTCCATGTTCGGGGAAGAATATACGCTTGTTGCCGTTTCCGATTATGTACTATCAAAAACCAAAGGAAACACAGTTTCGAATCTGTCATCTACGCGTGCACTTTGCGATTTAACTGAAATGTATGGTGGAAAATATTTTGCTTCAGCGGTAGGCGAGGTAAATGTCGTTAACCTTATGAAGCAGGTTAATGCTATAATCGGCGGTGAAGGTAACGGAGGCGTAATTTACCCGGAACTGCATTATGGACGTGATGCACTTGTTGGCATTGGCCTTTTCCTGAGCCATCTCGTCAATTCAAAAATGACAAGTTCTCAGCTTCGGGCTAAATATCCATCATATTTCATTTCAAAAAATAAAATTGACTTGTCACCTGGTATCGATATAGATAAAATTTTAAGTGAAATGAAAAAACGACATAGTGGTAATAAAATAAACGATGTTGATGGCGTTAGAATTGACTTCGATAAAGAATGGGTTCATCTGCGGAAATCGAATACCGAACCAATCATCAGGATTTATGCCGAAAGTAATTCTGAATTAAATGCAAAACAATTAGCCAATAAAATTATTGAGGAAATAAAAAGTTTATTTTAATTGAAATAACCTGCTTATATTAATATTTCAATTTTTTTAGTTCAGATTTAGGATTCTTTTCACGGGTATCTGAAACTTCTTTCTCATTTATTTCGGAAGAACTATTACCAAAATTTTGCCTGACAAAAGTCAGCAAATTTGCAATTTCATGATCTGTCAGGTTGTTTTGTTTGGGCATAAACTGACTGTAAATTTCCCCGTTGACTTCAATTTCCCCCTGCAATCCGTTTAATAAGATTTTTATAAGCCTGGTTTTGTCACCGTTCACCCAGTCACTTTTTTGCAAGGGTGGATACATTCCGGGGACGCCGCTACCGTCAGCCTGATGGCAGGAAAGGCAGTACTTAATGAACAGTTCTTTTCCTTCATCATTTATTTCAGGCTTTTGAATTATTTTTTGCCTGTTAATTTGAAAATCATTATTTGATTTTAAATATTCATTTTTCGGTGAGAATAACAAAACCAATATCATCGTGGTAATAGCAGGTTTAATCATATTACACAAGATTTGAATTTCATTTCCATTCAGAATTAATGATAGGTAATTTTCCAGATTTTACCCTTGGTATCCTCGACAATATATAATGAACCGTCTGGTCCCTGGGCAAGGCCGCACGGGCGGGCTTTGGCATCACGTGGACTTTTAATCTTATCGACACCTGCAAATCCATCGGCAAAAACTGACCATTTACCGTAAGGTTTATCACCATTGAAAGGTACAAAAACAATATTATAACCCTTCTGTTCCTGGGGAGCCCTGTTCCATGAACCATGAAAAGCAATAAAGGCTCCGCCTTTATATTGAATTGGAAACTGTTCACCGGTATAAAACAACAAATCATTGGGTGCGTAATGTGCAGGAAAAGCCAGAATCGGTTTTTCCTTTTCAATGCAACGTCCTTCGGTTTTTCCATTGCCACCATATTCGGGAGCGAGTAATTTCTTATCCTGGTGATCGTCAAAATAGCAGTATGGCCATCCAAAATCAGCGCCCTCTTTTAGTAAGAAAAATTCTTCAGCAGGAAGGTTTACCCCATCATCTTCGGTGTAATATTCGGGCCAGAATTCATGTAACTGGTCTCTTCCATGCTGAACGGCATAAAGATGGTCGGCAAGCGGGTTCCAACGTAAAGCAACACAATTGCGAAGGCCGGTCGAATATCTGTAACCATCCTTGAGTTGATCCTGGTTTGTCTTATTTGCATCGAACCTCCAGATTCCACCAAAATCTTCAAGTAACGGACAGGGATCATTTCCCGGAGTATGAAGGGTCCTATCAGGTATCTGGCATGCGTTGGATGGCGCACCGACATTCACATACAAATGGTCTTCTTTATCGAATGTTATGGATTTTGCCGCATGTTGATAATTGATGTAAAATCCTTTTGCGATAACCTGGTATTCCGGAGCGGGAAGAAGTTCTCCGGGACGAAGCTTATAGCGGACAATAATGGTATCGGCGCCAAAATAAAGATAACCATTATAAATACCGATCCCGGTTCCTGAAAATGTCCCAAAATATTTAATAATATCTGCCTTACCATCATTGTTGGTATCCCGTAAAGCAACAATCCCGCACTTATTTTTTAACCTTAGCAAAGAAACATATATATCCCCGTTCGAATTAATTATAATATGCCTTCCCTGGCCAAGGGAATCTGCAACAACAATCGAAGAAAACCCGTTTGGCAAAGTTATTTCCCTGCTTTTATTATCAGATTTATCCTGACATTTTGTATTTTGAATTAATCCCAAATTAATAGACATGAACAGGATAAAAAATATCCAGGTGTTTTGATTGAATGAAATTGCTATTTTTTTCATATAGCTATGTATTAAAGTTTGAAATCTGTATACTTAAGCTACTATAAGATATCCTGATAACATAATTGAAATCACAGAAGTTCAAAAGTTAATAAAATTATTTGTTAAACACAATGGTTTTTGGATTGTTAATTTACCAATAATGCAGTATTAAACCTGTTAATATAGGTGCTTGCCGATTTAATTATAAAAGTTTTTATTACATTAAATATTTTTGCGGTGAATTAAAAATTGAAGTTGTTATGTCAGATAAGAGAAAACCGGCGCTGGGATTTATTTTTGTAACACTGTTACTTGATGTTATTGGATTTGGTATAATTATTCCTGTATTTCCAAAATTCATCAGCCAATTAATCAACAGTAATATAAGCAATGCCTCATTATATGGCGGATGGATTATGGCCTCCTTTGCTGTTATGCAATTTATATTTGCACCTGTACTTGGAAGCCTCAGTGATAAGTTCGGAAGAAGGCCTATATTGTTAATTTCTTTATTCGGATTTGGCCTAAATTATATTTTAATTGCTCTAGCCCCGACAATTGGTTGGTTATTTGCCGGAAGGATCCTGGCAGGAATAATGGGTGCCAGCTTTACCACAGGTGCAGCGTATATAGCAGATATCAGCGAACCGGAAAAACGTGCACAAAATTTCGGTATTATTGGCGCTGCTTTTGGACTTGGCTTTATCATTGGCCCGGTAATCGGAGGCACCTTAGGCCAGTTTGGCCCCCGTGTTCCATTTATCGTAGCTGCCTGTCTGACTTTTCTCAACTGGTTATATGGATATTTTATTTTGCCTGAATCCTTGTCAAAAGAAAACCGCAGGGGCTTTAATATTAAAAGAGCCAATCCCGTTGGCTCACTGATACAACTTAAACGCTACCCATTAATTGCCGGGCTTATCGCATCTCTTATCCTTGTTTATATTGCCGGATATGCTACCCAAAGCACATGGACATTTTATACAAAGGAAGTTTTTAAGTGGAATGAGGCCATGATTGGATTATCGCTTGGCGTTGTCGGCCTTTTGGTAGCTGTCGTTCAGGGTGGGCTTATTCGAATCGTTAATCCCAAACTTGGAAATAAAAATTCTATTTTTGTCGGGTTGGCTTTATATATATTAGGTTTTGTGCTGCTTGCTTTCGCCACAAAAGGCTGGATGTTGTTTACTTTTCTTGTCCCGTTTTGTCTTGGCGGAATTGCAGGGCCTGCGCTGCAGGGAATTGTTTCGAACCAGGTCCCTGCCAATGAACAGGGTGAGTTGCAGGGCTCATTAACCAGTTTGATGAGTGTAACCGCCATTATCGGCCCACCTTTAATGACCGGACTGTTTTCCTATTTTACAGGCAAGCATGCATTTGTATATTTCCCTGGTGCCCCTTTCCTTTTGGGTGCCATTCTGACCTTGATTAGTGTTGTTCTGGCCGCACGTTCATTATCCGGTCATAACCTCAGCCATTCAAAAATACCCGTTGAAGAAAGTAAAGTTTTACTGGAAGAAGAAGTTGAGGTGATGAATTAAAGAAGTACAGTGAATTATTTTTAAATAAAATCAAGCAAATAAAATAACTGGGATAAAAAAATTAAAAAAAATCTTTTATTTTCTAAGATTTCCCAAATTATTCAATAATTAAAATCAGAAATTATTAATATTTGTGATGTGATTTTTACATAAATCTATTCAATAATTAATTGATATAACTTTTTTTAAAACCTTATTGGGAATATTTACAAAATATATTGTTATTTCTTGCTTTTTCTAAACTTTGAAATGATCTGAAAATTGATTAGGTTTGATTTATAACTAAAAATATTAACTATGAAGAATATTTGCTTTTTATCAGTTTGTATTTGCTTGATATTGGCAAGTTGCAGACAATCGGATGAAAAAACAAAACAGGTGATTATGGAACCTTCAATTCAAAAATTGGTGGACAGTTTGTCGGATAAATTTGGAAAAGACATTAAAACAAGGATTGAAATGGGTGTGAAACAGGCAGCTAAATTATGGACAAAAACCGATGGATCAGGATCGGATTTTGAAAAATATTGCCTCGAAAATTTCCTTGGAAATGATAGTGCAAGGTTTATAGCATTTCAACATCTGTCAGCTAACTTTGAATCCCTTTTTGGTAATTTTAACAGGATGAACCTCGATTTACAGAAACAAACCCAACTCGATATCGGACCGATATTGCCCATCGATGAGGTATTTTCCGGTTATAATCCGGGAGCACATTTGAATGATGACCTTTATAATAATAAGATTGCGTTTTTCATTATTCTTAACTTTCCTCATTTCTCTTTACAAGAAAAAAATGAATTGGGGAAATCATGGACCAGAAAAGAATGGGCTTATGCACGTCTTGGCGACTTATTTGATTCACGTGTTCCGGCTAAAAATGTCCAGGATGTTTCGAAAGCGTTGTCCGATGCCGATATGTATATTTCCGATTATAATATTTATGTAGGCCAGTTATTGAACAAAGAGGGGAAAACCCTTTTTCAAAAAAACATGAAACTAATTTCTCATTGGGGACTTCGTGACGAGATAAAAGCCAATTATGGCAAACCCGACGGATTGGAAAAGCAGGAATTAATTTATGAAGCTATGAAACACATTATTAAGCAGGATATTCCAAAAGAAATAATTAATTCTGAAAAATACCAATGGAATCCATATACAAACATCATCACAGAAAATAATAAAGAATTAGCTGTACAACCCGAACCAGATGTACGTTATCAGCGAATACTCGAAAATTTCAAGGCTTTAAAAGCTGCCGACGCATATTATGTCGACCTCGATACTTATATCAAACAAAAATTTGAAGGTGAAATGGAAATGCCCCAGGAAGAAGTTGAAAAGCTTTTTATTGAATTTATTACTTCCCCGGAAGTTAAAAAAGTTGCAGGTCTAATTAAAAAGCGCCTGGGAAGGGAATTGCAACCATTCGATTTGTGGTACGATGGGTTTAAAGCCCGCAGTAGTATCAATAATGATAAACTTGAATCTACTGTTAGAAAAAAATACCCGAATAACCTGGCATTTAAAAAAGATATCGTGAATATTCTCACAAAGCTCTCATTCGAAAAAACAAAAGCCGAATTTGTTGCTTCAAAAGTCGATGTCGATCCTGCACGCGGATCAGGGCATGCATGGGGAGCAGCCATTCACGACATGAATTCACACTTGCGCACACGAATCGAACCTAATGGCATGAATTACAAAGGATACAATATAGCTATCCATGAGTTTGGCCATACCGTTGAACAAACATTCAGTTTACAAAACATAGATTATTACGAATTGGCCGGTATTCCCAATACTGCCTTTACAGAAGCCCTGGCATTCGTTTTTCAAAGCCGCGATCTTGAAATTTTAGGAATAAAAGATGATAATCCGGATAAAAATCATTTGATGGCATTGGATAAGTTCTGGGATTTATATGAAATTATGGGAGTATCGCTGGTTGACATGAATGTTTGGAAATGGTTGTATGCCCATCCGACAGCCACGGCAAGCGAACTTAAAAGAGCTGTTCTGGATATAGCCATGAACATTTGGAATCAATATTTTTCTGAAATTTTTGGAATTAAAGATCAGCAAATACTGGCAATTTATTCTCATATGATTTCCGATCCTCTCTATTTATCTGCTTATCCTATTGGTTATCTTATCGAATTTCAATTGGAGCAATATTTTGCAGGTAAAAATTTTGGAAAAGAAGTGGAAAGAATTTACAGTCAGGGCAAATTAACACCAAAGGAATGGATGATGAAAGCAGTGGGTGAAGAAATATCTATTAAACCTATTTTAAAAGCGACTGATACAGCCCTGGAGATAATTACAAACTAATTAATGCGGATAAATTAGGATAAAATATCACTCCAGACAAAGCAATTATTAAATTGATAATTTAAATCGACTTCATTCCGGAACAGTCCGAAAATAGTTGATCCACTACCTGACATTGAAGCATAAACTGCTCCAAGTTTGTAGAGTTTTTCTTTTATTTCTTTTAATTCAGGATAATTCACGAAAAGGTAATTTTCGAAATCGTTTTGTATTATACCATTCCAATTTTCCGGGATAAGAAAAATGCTTTCCGATAAATTGCGAACAGGAATTTTTGGTATTGCGAATTTATATGCTTCAGAAGTTGAAATTTGCACCTGATGTTTCACAAGCACCAAAAACCATCCGGATAAATCAAAATTTATAGGTCTTAGGATTTCTCCCCTGCCCCGGGCAAAAGAAGTTTTGTTTTCAATAAAAAAAGCACAATCACTTCCTATTTTTGTGGCATATTCCTTTAATGCCGATATTTTTATATCCAGAGAAAATAACCTGCTCAAAAGAATAAGCGTGTGGGCAGCATCGCTGGATCCACCTCCAAGGCCGGAACCGATAGGAATTATTTTATGAAGATGGATGGAAATTTCGGGTAGTTTATAATCTTCTTTTAGCAAACGATATGCTTTAACACATAGGTTTTTATCAATCGGTGCATCAATTAATATCCCGGTGTTGTGAAACAAAGGCATATGACTTCCCTTTGGATTTTCAACAATTTCTAATATATCGCAGAGCTTAATTGGATAAAAAACAGTTTCAATTTCATGAAATCCATCCTCACGTTTGCGTAAAATGTTGAGGCCTATATTGATTTTTGCATAAGGAAATGAAATCATGAAATAGTTAAATTACCTGCAAATGCCTGTTAAAAGTTTCTTCAAGACATATAAATGTTTCTGTTCTGGATACTCCGGCTATAGATTGCAAATTATCTGCAAGAATTGATTTTAAATGTTCGTTGTCTCTTGTATATAGCTTAATAAATATAGAATAATTTCCTGTTGTATAATCACACTGAATTATTTCAGGAATTTTTTTTAATTCTTCAACTACATTTTTATAAAATCCTGCCTTTTCAAGATAAATACCTATATATGCGCAAGTATGATAACCAATCTTCTTAGGATCCAAAACAAATTCGGATCCGGAAATTACACCCAGTTTGAAAAGTTTTTGAACCCGTTGATGAATAGCAGCTCCTGAAACTTTACATTCTCTTGCAACTTCAAGGAAAGGAACACGTGCATTTTCCTGAATAATAGATAAAATTTTTTTATCCAGTCTATCAATTTGAATATTATTTTCCATAAATAAATTAAATTTTAAATAAGTACCCCTAATTTCTTAAACATACTAATAAACTATCATAAAGAATATTAGCATTATTGAAAATTGTAAATATTTCTTGCATTTTCATTTCAATTTGTTAATTTTGCCCACTCATTTATAAAAATTTCATAAAATTAAATTTATAAAGAGCCAAAACTAAAGTATTAAAATTAATAAAATTGTTGAAACAATGTGTGGCATTTTAGCAGTAATTGGAAAGAAAGATTTGGAAGAGGTAAAAGCCCTATCCAAAAGAATGAGTCACCGCGGTCCCGATGAGAGTGGAATAATTCAATTTCCCAATGGATATATCATGACTCATGAACGACTTTCAATAATGGATTTAAATACAGGTCATCAGCCAATAAGGGGAACTAACAATGCATATGTTGTTCATAATGGTGAAATCTATAATTATATTAATTTAAGAAAAACAAAACTTGCGGACCATAATTTTCGAACCACCTGCGATAGTGAAGTAATAGTTCATCTTTATGAAAAATATGGTTACGATTTTTGTAACGATCTGGACGGTGACTGGGCTTTTGTAGTAATCGATGGTGATAAATATATGGCTGCCCTCGATCCTATTGGTGTTAAGCCATTTTATTACGGCCATGATAACGAAGGTACAATGTATTTTTCCTCTGAAATGAAAGCAATTGCCGATCAGTGCACCTGGTTTGAACCATTTCCTCCGGGCCATTATTACAGTAGTGAAACCGGTTTGATGAAATATTACAATCCAAAATACCATGATTATAACCAATGTAACGATGATGGCGATTTGGATAAATTGAAACTCTTTCTTACCGAGGCAACCCAAAAACGATTAATGAGCGATGTTCCATTAGGAGTTTTGCTTTCAGGTGGACTTGATTCAAGCTTAATATCATCGATTACTAAAAAATTACTGAGGAACACAACCCAGGAATTACATTCATTCTCTGTAGGATTAAATTCTGAAGTACCTGATGTAAAAGCTGCCCGTAAGGTTGCTGATTTTATCGGCACCAAGCATCATGAAGTTTTTTATACAGTTGAACAGGGAATTGAAGCTATAGAAAAAATTATATGGCATATTGAATCGTACGATGTAACAACTATCCGGGCTTCGACCCCAATGTATTTTCTATCAAAATACATTACAGATATGGGAATTAAGGTGGTCTTGTCAGGAGAGGGTGCTGACGAAATTTTCGGAGGATATCTTTATTTTCACAACGCCCCATCGGATGAGGAATTCCAAAAGGAAACCATCCGCAGGGTTGGTTTATTATCAACAGCCGATTGTCTTCGTGCAGATAAATCGACAATGGCACATGGCCTCGAAGTACGGGTCCCCTTTCTCGACAGGTATTTCCTCGATGCTGTAATGAATTTTAAAGGGGGGAGTAAAAGACCCGACAGATCGCTTGGGAAACCGGAAAAATATATACTAAGGGCTTCATTTGAAGATAAAAATGATCCTTATCTTCCTCACGAAATATTATGGAGACAAAAAGAACAATTTAGTGATGGTGTCGGCTATAGCTGGATCGACGGGATTGTTGCGTACTGTGACAAGAAGGTATCTGATAAAGAATTTGCAACTGCAAGGGAACGGTTTCCTTATAATACACCCGAAACAAAAGAAGCATTTTACTTCCGTTCTGTTTTCGAAAAACATTTTCCGCAGGAAAGTGCGGTTAAATCGGTCTTAAAATGGGTACCAAAGTGGCAAAAAAATACCGATCCTTCCGGACGCGCATCGGAAGTTCATTCAAGTAAAGTATAAACATATCTGGAAAATAAAATCCTCCTTTTTATTTCTTAAGCCGGAATATATTTGAGTGTATTTTAGCTTTTATTTTTTTGAAAAATCAGATTAGTTGAATGTAGTATGAACTATTTTGAAGGATTGTATTTTGAAAAATATTCAGATAGCAGCATACTTGCTGCTTCAAAACTACTTATTCCTTCTCTTAGCACTTCTTTTTCTATATGCGAAATTTTTTCTTTCATTCCCTGATGATGATAAAAATGATTGAACAGATTTTCCCGAATTGTTTGATGCATCCAATATTTAGACTGATTTATCCGATTGGAATTAAAATATCCACTTTTCCTTGTGAGTTCAATATTTTTATTAATTTCATCCCAGATAGAATCAATTCCCTGATTATTGAAAGCTGAACATGTCATGACTTTAGGTATCCAACTCGATTCAGAAGGAGGGAATAAGTGCAAAGCATTCTGATATTCTGCTTTTGCCTGAATGGCCTTTTCAATATTGTTACCATCAGCCTTTGTAATAGCAATAAGATCGGCCATTTCTATAATGCCACGTTTTATCCCCTGCAATTCATCACCCGCTCCGGATAACATCAACAAAAGGAAGAAATCAACCATTGAATGAACGGCTGTTTCAGATTGACCCACACCAATAGTTTCAATAAAAATAACATCGTAACCGGAGGCTTCGCATAAATAAATTGTTTCACGTGTTTTCCTGGCCACTCCTCCCAATGTGCCAGCTGATGAAGAAGGGCGAATAAAAGCATTCGGATTTACCGAAAGCTCTTCCATCCTAATCTTATCGCCCATAATGCTTCCGCCGGATTTTTCGCTGCTCGGATCGATTGCCAATACAGCCAGTTTATGACCCTGCAAAGTAATATGCTTGCCCAATGCTTCAATAAAAGAACTTTTACCCACACCCGGTACTCCTGTAATCCCTATACGCATTGAATTTCCTGAATATGGCAAACATTTTTCAATTATTTTCTGTGCCATTTCCAAATGACCTGGAAGTGAGCTTTCAATTAATGTGATAGCCTGGCTTAGTATTGCAGTATTCTTTGAAAGAATTCCCCCTATATAATCTTCAAAATTCAGTTTTTTCTTTCGTTTCTTTTTAAAATTGGCAATAGATTCATGATTTATTGATGATGGTTGCGGAATTCCTTCATTAATTTTTAAATTACTTTTAAAATCGTCAGAACTATTGGACATCCTATTTATCAATTTATTGGTACAAAAATAAAATTTAGAATGATGATAATTCAGGAATATTTCAGGAAATTAAAATTTTTCTATGAATCAATTATTATATTTTATTTTCCCTTGATGAAAGTTTAATTTAAAAAGCCGCAATATTGCGGCTTTCCTTAACATTATAAATTAATTAAAACTGAATTATTTTTAAAAATAAAACCTTATTACTTTACTGTTGAACATTTCCTTTTATCCACAAAACCAAATGTTGATTGGTCGGATCATTTGTAATTACAGTAATTGTTTTACTTTGATTTCCACTTTTGCCTGTAGAATTAAAACTTGCAGAAATACCCGAAGATTCACCAGGTTTTATAACAGAATTTTTAAGGGTTGCCACGGTGCATCCGCAACTTGGAGTAACTTTCCTGATAATCAAATCGCTTTTCCCTGTATTTTTAAATAAATATTCATGATCGGCTTTTTCGCCTGGCTTTATAACCCCGAATTCAAAGTTTAAGTTATCAAATTCTATTTTGGGGGCATTCTTCTTTTGCTCCTCAGAAAGTTGTGAAAAATCTTCCTGGATATTTGCAACAACTGAAATGCGGTTATTGGAATTATTTTTATCATTCACCACAACAGATACATAATCTACCACAAATCCCCAGTCGTTTTTAGCAGCAGCATCGTACGTAATTTCAACATTTCCTTTTCCTTTAGGAGGAATTAAATCAGGAACCAACTTAAGTGAAATATGTTTTGGTACTGCTGTAAATGCCACTTTTATTGGTTGATCAGTACTATTATAAACTTCAGCATTTTGAATACTTTTTTTATCATTCGAAATATTATTAAAGGCTATCTGGCTTGTTTTCATTCTTAACCCATCCATTAATATTGGATATGATTCTTCGATAGTAGGTTGTTTTGGTACAACTGTTCCCATTATTTTTAATTGTTGCGTTTCAGGATCGCCATTTGAAGTAACAGTAATAACTTTTTCAAACCGTCCGGGCCTTCCTTTAGGATTATAGGTTACATTAATAAATCCTTTTGCTCCCGGTAAAACAGGTTCTTTCGACCAATTCGGGGTAGTGCAGCCACAAGATGCCTGCACATTTTTCAAAATTAATGGATCCCCACCGGTATTGGTAAAGGTAAATCGAAAAGCAGCCAATCCATCTGATTCATTAATGCTCCCAAAATCATGGATTTCCGTTTCAAATGATGCTGTAGGATTTCTTTGCTGTGCTAAAGTAAAAATATTTCCTCCAAGGAATATCAATAACAGGAAACTCATTAAGTGCTTTTTCATAATTATTTGATTTGAATTAATTTTCAATATAAAAAATAGTCTTTTACTAAGTCATTTTCAATGAACAAATTTAGGATATATTATAAGAAATTGTGATTTTTGAAAATTATTTCTAAAGGGGTTCATTGTTAAATAGTTTTAAATCATTTTAATTATTCGTTCTTTACTTTTAAAAATAACTAAAATCCAGGAACCAAAATAATGACAGCACATCAACTTTTATTACTATTATTTATAGGCATCCTGGCTGGTTTTGTTTCGGGAATTCTGGGTGTTGGTGGAGCCATAATCATTGTGCCCTTTTTGGTATTCCTGATGGGACTAAACCAACATGAAGCTCAGGGCACAAGTCTTGCTGTTTTACTGCTACCTGTAGGGATTTTTGCAGTGATTAATTATGCAAAAAATGGATTTGTGAATTTCAAATTTGCACTGGTGTTAATCGTCGCATTTTTGCTTGGCAGTTACCTGGGTTCTGTATTAGCTGTGAATATAACTGAAAAACCTTTACAAATAATATTTGGCCTGCTTCTTATTGCTGTAGGAATAAAAATTCTGTTAGGCAAGTAGGAATATCCATTTTGTAAGACCCGAAACTCATCTTTTCTATTTTAATTGAATTTGTACATAATTGAATAATAATTAATTATTATTTAAATTAAAAGCTTATTTAAAAATTCTTTCTGAATTTGTTTTTTGACTTTAAATTTGCATAAAAATTAAATTTCATTTTTAACTAAATTTTCAAACAATGGCATATAAAATTTCAAATGATTGTACTGCATGTGGCACATGTATTAGTGAATGTCCTGTCGAGGCTATTTCCGAAGGCCAGATTTACAAGATCGATCCCGAAACTTGCACAGATTGTGGTGCCTGTGCCGATGTTTGCCCTGTTGAAGCAATTCATCCAGCTTAATTATAGAACAGGCCAATAAAAATTTCCCGCCTATCTGAAGATGGCGGGTTTTTTATGGCTTATATTTTGAAAGTCTTAAAATCTTCATAAAATCATTTTCAGCCATTAAAACATTTAAACTTATTTCAGGATAACGGTTCATGAATGAATTAACAATTTGCCATCCGACCCATACTGCAGCTTTTGACGGGGAATGCCGGCCAAAGTCCTTGGTAAATGGCCCCTCGCCGGTAAATTTATTTATAATCATATAATCGGTCTTAAAGAGCAATTTATTTTCAACCAAATAAGTCCACATCCTGTCTTCATTTCTTTTACACCAATCTAAATTTAACAAGCTCATCCCGGTAATAAGTGAATCGGGTTCCTGTGGCATTAAAGTTTTTGTAAAATATATTATTTTCCCCTGGTAAATTATATGCGCCAGCAGGTTTGAAGATGAATCGCTCATTGGAAATTGAGTAAATGCCCATGCCCGTATGCAATCAGAAGGAATTTTATTTTTATGCATATTATAGCACTGGTATTGCGATAAACCTAACCTGTGATAGTAGCTACAACCTGAACCCAGATATTTATCGAGCCCGATACCTAAAATTGTATCAGTTGTAATCACTGATTGATTAAATCCTGAAAAATAAGTAATAATTACCGGCAAATGCTTCCCGGGGAAAAAATAACCATAATATTTGAATGCATCATTTATCTTTACTTTGATTGAATCGATTTCATGAAACTCCCTGTCAATGGTTTTGAAAAGTTGATTCATGTTATAATCTGTAACAAAACTTTTCAACAAATCAGGGTATGAAGGATTTTTATAATTGCCAATCCTTATGATTTTGTAATTAAAAATATCAAAAAATTCCCCATATTTTTTTTTGAAAAAAGGAATGCTATCCGAAATCTTTTCAAAATCGGAATGGAACAAATCCTCTTCAAATCGGAGAAATTTCAGATTAACTTTTATATTGCTAACATCTAAAGTTTTGCGCTTTTCTTTACATCCCGAAATTGAAAAAATCGAAAATAATATTACTAGAATTAAAGCTCTGGTTCCATTTGTTAACATAAAATTCTATTTTTTCTTTTTAATAAAAATTCTAATTATAATAAAATTTGCTTTCTTAAATCTGGCAAATATAATGTATTCCCAAAAGTAAATTTTCAAAAAACAGTAAGTCCTGTCAAAAAGAAATTTTGATTTTTTAATAGTTATGCTAACAGTTAAGTGTCAATAACTTTTCATTTTCATTCAGTCGGGAACATTGAAGTTTAATTACTTTTGTGAAATAAAATTAAATAACCATGCGAAAAATTCTTCCATTTATAACTATCCTTTTTTTTCAACTTCATGAAATAAAGGCACAGCAAAAAGTCAGGTTTAGTGTTTTTTTTAACCCTGGCATCAATTGGTTGCAAAGCGATATAAAAGATGTTTCATCTAAATCTCCGACTATTGGTTTTGATGCCGGTTTGACGGTTGATAAATTTTTTGCCGACAAATATGCTTTCAGCACAGGCATTTCTATTACTTCATTAGGTGGTACACTTACTTATAAAAATGCCACGGATTTTAATGTTCATGGTGAAAATCTCACGGTTCCAGCCAACTCCGATATTAAATACAAATTACAATATTTAACCATTCCTCTCGGTATAAAGCTTAAAACAAATCAAATAGGTTATTTAACTTATTTCGCTAATCTTGGTTTTAATACTCAATTTAACATTAAAGCTACTGCCAGCAGTAATGACCCTTCCAATATTTTGCAGAATGACAATGTTAGCGATGCAATAAATTTCTTCAATATGGGCTATTTTTTTGGCGTGGGAGCCGAATACTCTCTTGGAGGCAGTGCAGCTCTTGTTCTCGGATTAACCTATTCGAACGGGTTTGTTGATATTACAGCAGGTTCCACCGACAAAATTACTTCTTCTACTATCTCACTTCGTTTAGGAATGATGTTTTGACATTAAAAATTAATTATGCGTATCGCGCTTGCCCAGCTGAATTATATTATCGGAAATTTTGAGTATAATTTCCGGAAAATAACTGAGGCTATAAACAAGGCTAAAACGGGAAAGGCTGATTTGGTTGTTTTTTCAGAATTGGCTATTTGTGGCTATCCTCCTCATGATTTTTTAGAGCAAAAAGCATTTGTTGATGAATGTGAACTATGGATTGAAAAAATTTCAGAATTAAGCAATGACATAGCAATAATCGTTGGGGGACCGAGTAAAAACCCGAATTCACAGGGAAAAATTCTTTTTAATACTGCATTTTTCATTTATAAAAAAAAGATTCAGAGTAAACATTACAAAGCATTACTTCCTACCTATGATATTTTCGATGAATATCGCTACTTTGAACCAGGCAGGAATTTTAAAGTTGTTCCATTTAAAGGGAAAAAGATAGCCATTACCATTTGTGAAGATTTGTGGGATGATCCGCCAGTTGAAAATCAATATGGCCGAAACAGGCTTTATAATACTTCACCCATGAAAACATTGGCATTGCAGAATCCTGATTTTGTAATTAATATTGCAGGATCGCCATTTTCCTACACAAGAGGTGATGTTAAGCAAAAAATATTTATCGCTCATGCTGCAAACCATAAAATACCTATTTTCTATGTAAACCAGGTTGGCGCCCAAACCGATCTTATTTTCGATGGAGGTTCTTTGGTCGTAAATAAAAATGGAGTAATATGCGATACTCTTAAACTGTTTGAAGAAGATTTCCGAATTTTTGAGCTTGATAATCTCATTAAATCTGAATACCTTTCAATAAACAAGCCTGAAATTGAAAAAATAAATGATGCCCTTATTCTCGGTATTCATGATTATTTCGTAAAATCTGATTTGAAAAAAGCGGTCGTCGGATTGTCAGGAGGTATCGATTCCGCAGTTACGCTCGTTCTTGCAGTTAAAGCTCTGGGTAAAGATAATGTCCATGCCTTGCTTATGCCATCGAAATATTCATCTGAACATTCAGTGACTGATGCAACAGGATTAGTAAAAAATTTAGATGTCAAGTTCGATATTATTCACATTCAAAATCCGGTTGATTCAGTTTTTTCTTCGCTGAAAACTATCTTTAAAGGTTTACCTGAAGATATTACTGAAGAAAATATCCAGGCCCGCATTCGGGGAATTTTGTTAATGGCTTATTCAAATAAATTTGGAAATATTTTGCTCAATACTTCCAACAAGAGCGAAATTGCAGTAGGTTATGGAACACTTTATGGCGACATGAACGGAGGTTTATCTGTATTGGGCGATGTTTTTAAGACCGATGTTTACAGGTTGGCCCATTATATTAATAAGGAAAAAGTGGTTATTCCAGACAATATTTTAATAAAACCACCATCTGCTGAACTTAGGCCTGATCAGAAAGATACCGATTCTTTGCCTGAATATGAAGTATTGGATTCAATATTGTTTCAATATATTGAACTTCAAAAAAGTGTTAAAGAAATAATGAATTCCGGTAATGAAAAATCTTTAATTACCAAAGTTTTAAAAATGGTAAATCTGAATGAATACAAAAGGTTTCAAACCCCTCCCATTTTGAGAATTTCATCCAAAGCTTTCGGGTTTGGCCGTAAAATGCCGATAGTAGCAAATTACAGGTATTAATAATTCAAATCTTTTACCAATAAGATTAAGATTTTTATAGTTGATTCAACTTTCTGATAAAACATATTGTCATTACTAATTAGATATTTTTATTATTTTTGATGTTTTATAACATTAATTTTCGGAAGGATTATGTATTCTGATAGTTCGGATAAGTGTAAGAATATTTTTGAAAATACAAAATCGGTATTCAGAGTACTAAATGCTGAGGAAAAGGAAATTCTACGAAATAATATTACTTGTATTATTTATAAAAAAGGTGAATTGATTTTTGTCGAGGGAGATAAACCAACAGGCCTTATTTTTCTTGCCGATGGAAAAGTCAAGATATTTAAAGAAGGAGTGGGTGGCCGCGAACAAATCATCCGAATGGCCAGTCCTCTTGGTTTTATTGGATATAGGGCCTTTTTTGCAGAGGAGAACCACAATGCGTCAGCCGCAGCAATTGAAGATTCAATTACTTGTTTGGTAGGTAGGGAAACGATGATGAAATTGCTTAGTTGCAACCCCGAACTTTCCATGAATATTATAAAATCTTTTGCAACTGAATTGGGATTATCTTATAACAGGACCGTTACTTTGACCCAAAAACATATACGTGGACGGCTTGCTGAATCGCTTATTTTTTTGAAAGACACATATGGATTTGAAAAAGATGGGTTAACCATTAAAATTTTCCTTTCACGTGAAGATATTGCCAATTTATCGAATATGACTACATCTAATGCTATCAGGACCTTATCGAGTTTTGCAAGCGAAGGGATTCTATCGCTCGATGGAAGAAAAATAAAAATTACAGACCTTACAAAACTTCAAAAGATTAGTGAACTGGGCTGATTTAATTTAAATACATTTTTAACTATTCCTGAATATAAACTCTTTTCACCCGGGAAGAAATTCCTGTAAGTATCTCGTAAGGAATTGTACCAATTCTTTCAGCTATTTCAGAAATTGAAATATGCTCACCGAAAATTTCCACTTCATCTCCTTCATTCACATCGAACCCGGTAACATCTGCCATACACATATCCATACATACATTACCAATTAAAGGAACAAAGAAACCTTTAATCCAAATTTGGCCTATACCATTACCCAGTCTTCTGTCGAATCCATCTGCATAACCTACAGGAATAACAGCAATTTTCAATTCTTTTTCTGCAAATCCTTTTCGGCCATAACCGATTGTTTCACCTGGTGCAACTGTTTTTACCTGGGAAATAGTTGATTTCAAAGAACTGACATTTCTCAGAAGATCCTGATTAAACGGGTTTATCCCATAAAGCCCTATCCCTAAACGGACCATTTCAAATTGTGCTTCCGGAAAACGCTCGATACCCATAGAATTTAAAATATGCCTGATAACCGGTTTATCAAATGAATTTTTTAACTTTTCGTACATTTCATTGAACCGTTTAATTTGTAAACGGGTAAATTTGTCATGCTGAGGTTCGTCGCTTGCAGAAAGGTGAGAAAAAACAGAATGCACTCTAATGTTTTTATTTAGCTTCAAATTGTTTAAAAGGGAATCCATATCCGATTCATCAAAACCTAACCTGTGCATACCCGAATCGAGTTTAAGATGAACCGGGAATTCCTCAACCTGGAAAGCTTTTAATGTCGTGGTAAATTGATCAAGTTCATTGAAAGAATATATTTCAGGTTCCAGGCGATATTCTATCATTTGCCTGAAACTGTTTTCTTCAGGATTCATTATAATTATCGGAAGGCTGATCCCAGCTTGCCTGAGGGTTACACCTTCATCGGCAAATGCCACAGCCAGATAGTCGGCTTTCTGGTATTCCAGCATGTTCGCAATTTCGAAACTCCCGCTTCCATAAGAAAAGGCTTTAACCATAACAACTATTTTTGTTTCCGGTTTCAGTTTCGACCTGAAATAATTCAGGTTGTGAATCATCGCACTGAGATTTATTTCTAAAATAGTTTGATGTGCTTTTAGCTCCAGGATTGACAAAATTCTCTCAAATTCAAAACTTCTGGCACCTTTCAACAAAATTGCCTCGTTTCTGAAACTTTCCGGTTTCAATTGTTTAATAAAATCATCTGTAGTGAGGGAAAAATTTTTTTCACATGAAAATATACCGGCATTTCGATATAATGCTGAACCAATACCAACCAGACGGTTAATTTTTTTATTTATTAATAACCTGTTCACTTCATTATAAAGATCATTTTCGCTTTTACCCGATTGAAGTATATCTGAAAGTATAAGTGTTTTATCTGTGTTTTGATTTTGTTGATTCAGAAAATCCAAAGCAATGTCGAGAGAATGAATATCGGAATTATAACTGTCGTTTATGATGGTGCAATTATTGATTCCCTTTTTAAGCTCAAGTCTCATAGCAATAGGAAGCAATTCCTGCATTCTGTTTTTAATCGTTTCATTGTCATAACCCATGTAAAGCATCAGCATCCAACAATGTATTGAATTTTCTATTGAACCTTTGTCAGTAAAAGGAATGGTAATATATATCGATTTATTGAGGTAATCTGCCAGTATTTTCGTTTTGTTATTTTCTTCAGTTATTTTAATTATTTTAAGCGTGGCCGGATTGTGTAGCGACCAGTTTAAAAGTATTTGTTCTTTTTTAGCAGATTTTTGTATTTCCCCTGAAAGCAATTCATAATCGTTGCAATAGATCAAAACCCTGGCATTTTTAAACAACCGCATTTTCTCTTTGATCTTTTCTTCAACAGATGAAAAATTTTCCTGATGAGCTTCACCTATATTGGTAAAAATTCCAATATCAGGTTTAATAATGGCTTCAAGCCGTTCCATTTCAAAAGGCTTTGAAATACCGGCTTCAAAAATTGCCATATCGGCATTACTTTCGAGATTCCAAACTGACAGTGGAACCCCAACCTGTGAATTGAAACTTTTTGGGCTGCGAATGATAGTTTTATCCTGATGCAATAATTGGTACAACCATTCTTTAACTATGGTTTTGCCGTTGCTTCCCGTAATGCCTATAATGTTACCCTTAAATTGTTCACGATGCCAGGCAGCAAGTTTTTGTATTGCCAAAACCGAATCATCAACAACTATAAAATTTGCATTAATTTTTTTCCAGGACCTATCAATATAATTTACAACGAAATTTTTAAGGTTTTTTTTATTACTTAATTCTTCAATATATTGATGCCCGTTATGCCTTTCGCCCTTAATTGCAAAAAAGAGAGAGTCGGCAGGAGATATAAGGTTTCGGCTGTCGATAACCAGGTATCTGATTACCGGGTTTTCATTCCCAATAAATTTACCTGAAATTATTTCAGCAATATCTTTAAGGTTATATTGAGGCATTGACAGTTTGGATTAAATTATTATAACAAACACGGCAAAGCGGTTCATATTCTTCCTTTTCACCAAGTAAAATAAGGTCATTGTTTTTTGTTTTCCGGAATGAATAAAGTGAAGGGTTTCCACAACGCATACAAACAGCCTGCAATTTTGTTACATATTCTGCCGTTGCCATAAGTTGTGGTAAAGGCCCGAATGGTTTCCCCTGGTAATCCATATCAAGCCCTGCAATTACAACCCGGATACCACTATTTGCGAGAATATTGCAAACATTTACAATCCCGGAATCGAAAAACTGTGCTTCATCGATTCCGATTACACTTACTTCATTTACCAAAGACAAAATTTCAGAAGAAGATGTTACAGGGATAGATGAAGCTGAACTGGAATCGTGAGAAACAATTTCGTTTGAAGAATATCTTGAATCCATTATGGGTTTAAATATTTCCACCTTCTGGTTGGCCAGCCGGGCCCTGCGCAATCGTCTTATCAATTCTTCAGTTTTACCAGAAAACATTGACCCGGTAATTACTTCAATCCACCCACTGCGGTTTTTGTTATCAGGTGTATATTCTGGAATCATTATTCTTTTGAATTATCCTGGTTAATAGTATAAATTCTTTTACTTAACTTTGAAATTAATTATGCACAAATAATAAGCATTTGAACTTAATTTTTAATCAAAAATTCCGTTTTAACTTTAGAAAAATACAGCACATTGCAAAAATAAGCAAATTGCCGATATCAAATATTAAAGGTGAATATTATGAATAATATGGTTTCTCAAATAATTCATGAATTAACAGAACTTCAGAAAAAGATAAATAAACTTGATAAATCATTTTTGGTTCCCAGAATAGAGCACGATTTAATTTTAACAAAACTTCAAAATATTTATGAAAGTTTGTTAAATATTTCCATTAATGAACCGTCCCCTGAAAATGAACAATTAATTAATAAAACAGAAAGTCAATTTATTTTAACAGAAAAAGGAAATCCTGAACCTTCAAATTTGCAGAAAGAACAAAAACAATTAGAACCAACTGAAAAAAATATTAAGCCGGGAGAATTATTTTCATCCGGTGAAGACCTTATAAATATAGACGATTCAGCAATTATTAAGGAAGAATTACATGATTTGCCTTTGGCTGAAAATTTAAAAAATGAAAAGGTTATTAAGCCTGCCGAAGAAATTGATAAACCCAAAGAAAAAGAAATACTGGCAGAAAGATACAGGAAAAATCAAACCTACATAAACGAATTGCTTGCACAGGGATATCAAAAGAAAGACATTTCAAGTCTTATGCAATCAAAGGCAATTAAAAATATTGAAGTGTCTGTTGGAGTAAATGAAAAATTCCTTTTTATTAAAGAATTGTTTAGCGGTGATACCGACACTTATCTTAAAACAATTAGGAAATTGAATAATGCTGCGAATTTTAATGAAGCTTTTAATTATATTCATTCAACTTTTAGCTGGAACCTGGAAAGTGAAGCTGCCCAAAAGCTTCTTGACCTGGTTAGAAGACGATTTATAGTTGATGAAGAGGGAGCGTAACCAATCAAAAAATTAATCTTCAAAATTTATTATTCTCTTTCATTATTCCTGTGATTGCAGTCACAAAACGGTTTAGTTTTAGATAATCCGCAACGGCATAAAAATGCCTCGTCATTAATTTCAATTATTTTTCCCGCACCATCTATAATAGTAAATTTTCCTTTCACGTGCAGAGGACCATTTGGTACTACTTTGAATTCAACAGGGTTTTTATGTTTTTGGTCGCTCATTCTAAATTAAGTATCCGATTTAAATCCAATTTTTCTATGAAACCCATCACAAAAAGGAGGATTGTTAGAAGCCCCACACCGGCAAAAAGAAGTCATTACCATTGATTTTAACTGGTTGCCATTGGCATCGTGTATTACGAATGAACCCTGGACAACAAGCGGACCATCGCGCATTGCCTGGATTATAACAGGTCTGAGAACTTTTTCGGTTTCATAATTCAATGCTTTCTTTATTTTTTCGTCTTTTTCGTTTAATGCAATTTTATTTTTTTCATCATCATTCCACTTATAAGTTAGTGCATCAGTGGGACATTTATTAATTATTGAAATTATTCGTTCAGTACTTGCCCCTTTCATATTGACCCACGGCCTTTTCCTTGGATTGAAAACTTCTATCAAATCCCGGTAACAATGGGTTGCATGAATACATTTATCGGATCTCCAAATTAAAGTAATATCATCGTTTTTATATTCTCTGTCGCCAGCTTCCATAAAAAATGAATATCAAATTTGATTTCAAAGTTAAATTTTTATTTTACTTAAATAACTAACTGGCGCGGCTTTTGTTTAAATTTACAGGCTTGGTACAAAGAGAATAATACAAACCCTTATTAATTTATTTGCAACCAATAGCTGTGAATGGAAAAATATAGATGAAACACACTTTAACTTCGATATTAGTTTTATTTTCTGCTTGTGTCCCTAATTTTAGTCAAAAAAATGATTCTGTTCAAAGAAAAGATTCTGTAAGAACTACCATAATAAACGGTGATACTGTTTATATGGCAAATGTGCCGGCAGTTTACATCAGGCCTCCCATTGAGTCTATAGATATAAATGAATTATTGAAATATCAGAGGCTGATTAGAAATGTTAAAAAAGCTTATCCTTACGCTATAGTGGCAAGAGATAAATTAAAAGAAATTAATGCAGGCCTTGAAAAAATAAATACCCAAAAAGAAAGAAAGACTTATATTGATTCTGCCGAAATACAGCTTAAAAGTCAATTTGAAGAAGATCTAAAAAACCTTACCATAACCCAGGGCAAGATTTTAATTAAACTTATTTACAGGGAAACCGGTAATACTACTTATGCTCTGGTAAAAGAATATAAAGGCACATTTTCTGCCATCTTCTGGCAATCGATAGCACGTTTGTTTGGCTCCAATCTTAAATCAAAATATGACCCGGAGGGAGATGACAGGGATATTGAAGAAATAGTTATTAAAATTCAAAATAAGGAATTATAAATTAATATCATTTACTTAAGTTTTTTTACCTCCCCAGCCCCTCCTTAAAAAGGAGGGGAAACTGTGTCAGTGTTATGCAGCAGTTATTGCCCCTTTTTAAGGGGTTGGGGTTAAATTTCTTAAATAAACGACATTAAATTATAAATTAATGTTTTTCATATCCGATAAAAATGAAAAGGTTGTTCATCGCAATAAAAATTAAAGAAACAGATGAATTAAAAAAAATCTTCGATGATATCAGGAAGAATCTATCCCATGAAAAAATTAAATGGGTTGAATCTTCAAACTTTCATTTAACCTTAATTTTTCTGGGGAATACAGACGAAAAGCTTATTTCAGGTATATCTGAATTAATGGACCGCATAACCTTTAAGTTCGAGAGTTATATTCTTTCCTTAGTTTCAGTAGGTGTTTTTAAAAGTATAAAAGTACCAAATGCAATTTGGTTAGGAATTAAAAAAATCCGAACGATGGACGAAATTAAAGCAGATATTGACAGGGCCATGAAAGATCTTGGATTTATAGTTGAGGATCGCGAATTTAAACCGCACCTTACCATTGGACGTCCCAAAAATATTTCAGATAAGTATAATTTAAGACAAATAATTGAAAAGTATAAGGATAAAAAAATTGGGGATCAGTTGATAGAAGAAATTATTTTATATGAAAGTATTTTAACTCCGGTTGGCCCTATTTATAAAGCCCTTCACAGGAGCAATTTCAGGAATATTCATACATGACGGCCTTTTACAAGCAACAAAAAAGTATAATATATAATCGTGAAATCGGTAGCTAAAGACATGTTTTCCATATAAATCAAATCGTATCTCAATCGCCTGGTCATTTGTTCAACATTTTCGGCATAACCAAATTTTACTTGTCCGAGAGAAGTGATTCCCGGTTTTATTTTTTGAAGTTTAAGGTAATGAGGAGATTTTTTAATAATCTGATCGATGTAATATTTTCTTTCAGGTCTGGGGCCAACTAACGACATTTCTCCTTTCAAAACATTAATAAAATTTGGAATTTCATCGAATTTCGTCCTTCTTAATAATTTGCCGAATGAGGTGATGCGTTCATCGAAACGGCTGGTTAAGTTAGGGCCATATTTTTCGGCATCCATATACATACTTCGGAATTTAAAAAGCATAAATGGCTTACCTTTCTTTCCTATCCTCTCCTGACGAAGTAAAATCGGACCTTTAGAAGTAAGTTTTATTCCAATTACACAAAATAGAATAACCGGTGACAAAATTATTAAAGATATTAAGGCAGAAAATAAATCAATAAATTGTTTAAATGCCTGTTCTTTAAAAGACATCAATTCATGATTTATAACTAACAACGGAGTTCCAAGTATATTGGTCAGTTTAACTTTTCCCTTCAAAATATTATTCATACCTGGAATAGCTTTTACTGTAATTTCTGAATAACCCATCCAATTAATTATTTCTAAAAGATCATTTTGATCTTCATCTGGAATTGCAATGATTATTTCATCGATATTATGAGTATTGATTATTTCAGGTAAATTATTCAAATTGCCCAGGTCTGGCAAATAATTTCCCAATTCCAAATATTTTGTCGAAGGATTTTTTATAAAACCAATAAATTTATTCCCATCAGTAGGTTTTTTATCTGAAAGTTCCTGAAATATTTTTACTGCACAAGACCCGGATCCAATAAGTATTGTATTGAAGAACCTTTTATGTTTGCGGATTTTCCTAATGTTCAATTTTGTAATTAATAGCCTTGGAATTAAAGTTATAATAAATTGAAGACCCAATAGAACTGAGCCGGTTATATAATAAGTATGGTAATTTTTTACAATATCGTTGAGTAAAAGTGTAAAAAAAAGTACAATAACCCCAATTACCGATATTCTTAAAGTTCTGATAAAATCTTCTGATATAGTTTTTCGGAAAATGAAGCGATAATAGCCGTCAATATAATGTATGATGATCCAAAATACCGGTAATATTATGATACCCAGAAAAAAAGTTTTATTTTCAATAAATCCTAATATTGAATAATCCGGAGGAAGCCATTCAATAAAAAGTTTTCGAAAAAGAAAGAATAAACCCCAGGCAATCGTTGCTGCAAGATAATCGGAAATTACATATGTAAATATTTGTTTCTTTCGGCCCATGTTTTATATTATCCAAAAAACCAACAAAAATATATTTTTTCAAGGGTTTATTGCAAGTAATGAGTGATTTTGTCTTCAACTTTCTTAAAAATAGACAAAGAACTTCTAAAACTTTCCATAATGCTTACCGGAGTTTGAAAGGTTTCAAAAGTAATCAGGTAATTAATAATTTCTTCATAAGGATTCTCGTCTTTTGAAACAACTGGTTTTGTGATATCAAATTCTAAAATATTATCCTTATTAAATGTCTTAATTATTGAAAAATTCTTTTTTAAATCGATGTTCACTATTTGTTTCGGTTGGTAAACCGATATCAATAGTTCATCGCGGTTCGAAATAAAATCGAGTGAAATAAAAGCGGAGCATCCATTATCGAATTCAAGATTTGCATTAATCAATTGAGGTATTTTGCCGACAATTCGAACGGCATTTGCCTGAACCTTTTTTATATTGGCCTTGACTAAATTTACGCAAATGTCTATGATATTAAGTAAGTTGCCTAGGGTATCGGCGGCTGTTGTTTTATATTCGGGAGTACTATTAAATGAAATATTCAGATACCCGGGATTAAAAATATAGGATTTGGTATTAATCAAACAATTACTAAACCTAAAAGGAAGAAATGGAACCACAGAAACAGCAGCTTCTGTGGCAAGTTTGTTTAATTCATCAATTTCATTCAATGATAAGTTAACCGGGTTTTCAATAACTACATGTCGTGAATTTAAAATACTTTCAACAATAAAATTAAATGAATTGCTGTCTGTCTTAGAGATAATCACTAAATCGGATTCGATAATCAGGCCAAAAGGATTTGGATTAAATGGGACCTTGGAATTTTCTGCAATCTTCAGTGAAAGAGCTGTATTAACGTCATATATACCTGTTATTTCAAAAGTTTTGACTTTTTTAATCAATTTCAGCATTAATTCGGATTTATTACTCAATCCTAATATGCCAATTTTTCTCATAAATATAAATTCTGCATTTTAGCAAACATAAATTATTAAATTCCTTTAACCGATTTTTTTCATTTCAACTTATCAACTAATTCTGTTGATAAAGTTACATTTGCATAAATTTTCCCTTTTTAATGGAAGACAGCTATAGACATAAAGGTTTGCGGACAAAGCTGGTAAATGAGATAAGAAACAAAGGGATCAAGGACGAACAAGTATTGCAGGCAATCGGGAAAGTCCCAAGGCATGTTTTCATGGATAGCGGTTTTATTAATTATTCCTATAAGGATAAAGCCTTTCCGATTGGTGCCGGTCAAACTATCTCACAACCTTATACTGTTGCAGTTCAAACATTACTTTTACAGGTTAAGCCCAATGAAAAAATTTTAGAAATAGGAACCGGAAGTGGATACCAGACGGCAATTTTAATTGAACTTGGAGCACGTGTATATACTATTGAAAGGCAACGTGAATTATTTATAAAAGCACAAAGTGTACTTTCTCAATTGGGTTATAATCCGAATTATTTTTATGGAGACGGTTACCTTGGATTGCCAACATATTGCCCTTTCGATAAAATTCTTATCACTGCCGGTGCAGCAGAGATTCCTGATAATCTGATACAACAACTTAAAATCGGTGGAAGAATGGTTATCCCCCTTGGAAATAGTTCCAGTCAAACAATGACCGTTGTTGAACGAACAGATGAAAATTCAGTTAATAAATCGAACCATGGAAGTTTTATCTTTGTGCCACTTTTAAAAGGAACAGAATAAAAATGATAACTCTCAAAACATTTGAATTTAATCCCTTCCAGGAAAATACTTATGTACTATCCGATGAAACCGGAGAATGTATCATCATTGATGCCGGGTGTTATACTGAAAACGAATTCAGAAAACTTTTCAGTTACATTTCATCAAATAAATTAAACCCTGTAAGGCTTGTAAATACACATGGTCATGTCGATCATATTATGGGGGTAAAAGGTGTTTCTGAACGTTATGGCCTTAAACCGGAAATTCATATGCTTGATTTGTACCTTGTTGAAAATGCACCGGAACATGCAAAGATGTTCGGTTTTGAAATTCCGGCATTGCCAGCGTTTAATAATTATCTGGAAGAAGGTATTAATATAAGGTTTGGGAAATCGGAACTTGAGGTTCTATTTGTACCCGGACATACAGCAGGAAGTGTTGCTTTTTTTGCGGCTATTGATAAGTTTGTAATTACCGGGGATGTACTTTTTAAAGGTAGCATTGGACGCACTGATTTACCAGGCGGAGATTATGATAAATTAATGTCAAGTATTTTTCAAAAACTATTGGTTTTGGATAACAGCGTATTAGTATTTCCGGGTCACGGACCAAGTACAACCATAGGTTTAGAAAAAATTAATAACCCTTTCCTCGTTGGTTAATTTGCAAATAAAATAATAAAATATAAAATGGCTTTTGATAATTTTAATAAACGGCATATTGGCCCTCGTGAAGAAGAATTAGAGTTAATGTTATCTAAAATTGGAGTAAAAAATTTAGATAAATTGATCGATAAAACTATCCCGGATTCAATCAGGCTGAAAAAACCTTTAAATATACCTGAAGGTGTCAGCGAAACAGAATTTTTAAATAGTATCCGCGAAACAGCTCAAAAAAATAAAGTTTTTAAAACATATATCGGACTTGGTTATTATAACTCAATAATACCATCAGTAATTCAGCGAAATATTTTCGAAAATCCTTCCTGGTACACTTCATATACACCATACCAGGCTGAGATTTCACAAGGCCGGCTTGAAGCTTTATTGAATTTCCAGACAATGGTCATGGAATTAACCGGTATGGAAATTGCCAATGCATCATTACTTGATGAAGCAACTGCTGCAGCAGAAGCCATGATTATGCTTTTTAATACACGTTCCAATAATTTTCCCGAAGAGGAACGAAAAGTATTCTTTGTGGATAACAATACATTTCCGCAAACCATAGATGTTCTTCGGACACGTTCAGTACCATTGGGAATTATCCTTGAAACAGGTAATTATAATGAATTTAAAAATTTCAATAAAACTTTCGGAGTGCTGGTTCAATATCCGTGTTGTGATGGTTCAATTGAAGATTATTCGGGTTATATTAATAAGCTGCATGAAAAAAATATCCAGGTTGTGGTTGCAGCAGATATTATGAGCCTTGGGCTTTTAGTTCCCCCTGGAAAATGGGATGCAGATGTGGTGATTGGATCGACTCAGAGATTTGGCATACCCATGGGTTATGGAGGCCCGCATGCTGCTTTTTTTGCAACAAACGAAAAATATAAACGTGCAATTCCCGGGCGTATTATTGGTGTCACACGCGATTCTTCAGGTAAACCTGCATTACGCATGGCGTTGCAAACCCGCGAACAGCATATCAAAAGAGAACGGGCTACTTCAAATATTTGTACTTCGCAGGCCTTGCTTGCTATTATGGCTGGAATGTATGTTGTTTACCACGGTTACGAAGGACTAAATCGAATTGCCCTTCATATTCACCAATCAGCCGGAAATCTTTCAGAAAAATTATCCCAACTTGGTTATTCCATCGAGAATATTAATTTTTTCGATACACTCAAAGTTAAAATTCCCGGTGAATTGTTAATTTCTGAATTAAAAGCTATAGCTGAAGAAAGGCAAATTAATCTGAATTATATTGATGAACATACCATTAGTTTGAGTATTGATGAGTCCACAACAATAAAAGACCTAAATAACCTGCTTGAATTATTTGCAATAGCAGTTTTTAAAAAATATAATAAAATTGAAAAACTGGAAGAAAAAATTTGGTTCGATCATAAATTTAGACGACAGTCAACATTTTTACAACAGGATGTTTTTGCAAAATATCATTCCGAGACAGAAATGATGCGTTATATAAAAAAACTTGAAAACCGCGACATTTCTTTAACTCATTCTATGATTGCATTGGGTTCATGTACAATGAAACTAAATGCTGCCACGGAGCTTATACCACTGAGTTGGCCTGAATTTGCGAATATTCATCCTTTTGTGCCACTTGATCAGGTAGAAGGTTATCATGAAATATTTTACAATTTAGGAAAATGGCTTTGCGAAATTACCGGGTTCAGTGAAATATCCTTTCAGCCTAATTCCGGAGCAGCTGGAGAATATACGGGCCTTCTGGTAATTAATCAATATCATAAGAGCCGGGGAGAAAGTCATAGAAATATAGTACTTGTTCCGGCATCAGCCCATGGCACTAATCCTGCAAGTGCTGCTATGGCCGGATTGAAAGTTGTGGTGGTAGAATGTGATACAAATGGAAATGTATCTATCGACGACTTAAAATTAAAGGTTGAACAACACAGGGAAAACCTTTCAGCCCTGATGATAACCTATCCATCAACACATGGAGTATTCGAAAGCAAAGTGAAAGAAATGGTCGATATTGTTCATTCAAATGGAGGACAGGTTTACATGGATGGCGCAAATATGAATGCGCAAGTCGGACTTACAAATCCCGGAATCATAGGTGCCGATGTTTGTCATCTGAATTTACATAAAACATTTGCCATACCTCACGGAGGAGGTGGACCTGGAATGGGACCGATATGTGTTGCTGAACACCTTGTAGAGTTTTTGCCCACACATATTCTCGCAGCAGTAGGGGGAAGCAATGGCATTTCGGCTGTATCCTCATCTCCTTATGGAAGCGCACTCATAACAATTATTTCCTATGGCTATATTAAAATGTTAGGTGCTAAAGGGCTCACTGATGCAACCAAATATGCCATTTTAAACGCCAATTATCTGGCAGCATCCCTGAAAGATAATTTTAAAATTCTATACACCGGCGAAAACAAAACGGTAGCCCATGAAATGATTTTAGATTGCAGAAGTTTTAAACAAACCGCAGATATTTCAGAAATTGATATAGCCAAACGTCTTATGGATTATGGTTTTCATGCCCCAACAGTCTCTTTTCCAGTTCATGGAACATTAATGATTGAACCAACGGAAAGCGAATCTCTGCAGGAACTTAACAAATTTGTTTCAGCAATGGTTAATATACGTTCAGAAATCACTGAAATAGAAAAAGGAAATGCAGACAAAACAGATAATGTACTTAAAAACGCCCCACATACTTCCGATACTGTTACAGCAAACCAATGGATTCATAAGTATGACAGGGAAAAAGCTGCATTCCCGCTAAAATGGATACGTGAAAATAAATTCTGGCCATTTGTTAGTCGTGTCGACGATGCTTTTGGCGATCGTAACCTTATCTGTTCATGCCAGCCAATTGATGATTACAGAAAAAATATGGATTAAGATCAGAAAAAAATATTAAGCAAAATTCTTATTTGACCTACCTGTTTTTTTAAAATTTAAAAAATCTAAAGCTGATAATTGTATTATTTTGAAACCATTTAATTTAATTATGGTATTACACAATTATTAATATTAATTAGTTAAATAATTAATCTTTTTATATTTTTATAAAAATTAGTCGTCTAAACTGTTGTGTATTAGCAATTTATGGAAATGTTTAATAAATTTCCATAATTTCAGGGTTACTTTTTGATACTATTAATAATAAATACTGTAATTAAGGATGAAAAAGTACAGCGGTGAAGAAATTATCGAAGGAATATTGAGTCAAAATGAAAAGGTTATTTATTTTATTTACGAGGAAAATTACCGTTCAATAAAACAATTTGTAAAAATGAACAATGGAAATGATGATGATGCAGATGATATTTTTCAGGAAGCAATGATAGTTATTTTTCGAAAGGTTAAAAATGCAACTCTTAATTTATATGTTTCATTTAATACCTATTTATATGCTGTTGCAAAAAAAATATGGCTTAGAGAACTAAAAAGAAGGATGAATAAAGCATATAGTTCTGAGGAATATGAAGGAGTAGAAGATGAATATGATTTTTTAGAAGAATTTATAAAAAATGAGAAACACAAATTAGTCTGGAAACATTTTGAAAAATTAGGTGAAGATTGTAAAAAAATAATTCAATTGTTCATTGATGGACTTAGTATTTCTGAAGTTACTGGTATTATGAATTACAGCACCGAACAACATACTAAAAACAGGCGCCTTCGATGCAAAAATAACCTGGTAACCCTTATTATAAACGATTCACGATACAAAGAACTAATGAACGAAGGAAAAACAGATATTACTCAAATATCAAGATGGTAAAATGTTCTATAAAAAAAACAATATGAACAAAGTAAACATTGAAAATTCGGAAAATAATCATGCTGACTTAATTGAGCATGAAATTGATGAATTTCTGAAAGACAAAGAAACACTGCATTTCAGGAATACATTAATAAAAGTTCATGGCGATTTTATAAAAAATGAATTGGTATCTAAACAATTAAAATTAAAGCCGCTTTTTCATCGGGCTTATGTAATTGGAATTGCTGCTTCTATTGCAATTTTAATAGGTGTTTTCGGAGTTTTTCAATTGTTGCATAACCCTCATAATAATAACTGTGAGGAATTATTTTCACAATACTACAAACCCTATCAGGCCGATTTTACTGCCCGCTCCGATCAGGTTGTTATTAATAACCTTGTCATTGCATTTCAGTTATATGATAACCATGAATATGATAAGGCCGCCGATTTTTTTAAAAGAGTAGTTGAAGCAGATGAATCTATTTTGATGGCACATTTTTATCTGGGTGTTTCAAGTATAGAAATCGGCGATTATAAAAAAGCTATTGAGTCATTCAATTTTATAATAAAAAACGAATCTAATCCTTTCTATCCCCAGGCAAAATGGTATAGTGCACTTATCTGGTTAAAACTTAATAACTCGGAATCGGCAAAACAACACCTCCTCTGGCTGGTCAATAACGATAGGTTTTATGGAGTTAAAGCCAAAGAAATACTTGTTAAGCTTAAAAAGTAAGCTGAAATTTTATAACTTTTTAATACAAGTACCATCAATAAGTCAATCTTTTTTTAGTAAAAAATAAACTTTTTAAAGTCTTAAATGTTATTAATAATAAAATTTAACAAGATATTTACATCTTAATATATTTATATTTATAACTCTTAATTTAATTAATAATATGAAAAAAATTTTTGTTTTTACAATGGGCATTTTGTATGCCATAATATCTGTTAGTGCAACTGTTCGAACAGTAAGTAACAATCCTAATGCTGTTGCGCAATTCAACAACATTCCAGCTGCTATTGCTGCCGCTTCGGCGGGAGATACTATTTATGTAGCGGGATCTCCTAATAATTACGGAAATATAACTATCGACAGAAAACTTGTTATTATTGGTGCAGGCTTTGGTAATCCGGCCACGCCAACAGGTTATTCCACAACTCTGAACTATATTTACATTGACAGTGCAAATTCTGTTTCGACTTCAGGCACGAGGCTTATTGGTTTTAATGCTTATTCTGTTGATTATGTCGGAGGACATAACTATCCAGTAAATATTTCTATTGAGAGGTGTTCATTTAGCTATATTTATCCCAGGGCTAATGGCTGGCAGATAATAAACTGTTTCATTTCTGGAGATATTAATGTAAATAATAGCGCTTTTACAAAAATTTATAATAATATAATATACAGTTATATTCAGAACAACAACAGTTCAATATCAAACCTTATTATTGATCACAATGATTTTATCGGGGCCAGTCAGGGAGGACTGTATGATGTTGATTATGCTATAATCTCAAATAACTTATTCTGGCAAACAGGCACATTGGCTAACAATAGTACATTTAATACCTTTTCGAATAATATGAGTTTTATCTCTTCGGGTTCTACCATTACTTTTCCTAATGGTACTACCGATGGCCAAAATAATAACGGCTCGGGTAACTTCAATAGTACCGATCCTAAATTTGTCAATTTAAACTCGACCTACTCGGGAAATTACTGGACACAGGACTTCCACCTACTGCCGGCTTCCACTGCCAAAGGTGCCGCCACTGATGCTACAGATATTGGCATTTATGGTGGTTTGTATCCCTGGGTAAACAATCTGGGTGTATCAAATATCCCTCAAATAATTCAGTTTAATATCGCTAATCCAAATGTGGCTACCAATGGCACTTTAAATGTTACTGTAAAGGCAATCAAACAAAAGTAATTTCCATTAAAACATAAAAAATTATGAGAAAAATAGTTTTAATGGGGCTGTTATTGCTGTTGCTTGGCATAGTCAGGGCGCAGCGATTTAGCAAGGCCGAGTACTTTATTGATACCGACCCGGGCATAGGCTTATCGGCTAATTCAATTGCCGTTAGCGACACCTCGGACACGGCGGCTGTCAATTTAAGTTTTAATGTGCCCCTCACGTCATTGGGTAGCGGATTTCATATACTGAATATAAGGGTGATGAATAAAAATCGCATTTGGAGTATTGCTGAATCCCGATCGTTATTTATTTATAATAATGTTAACACTACTAATATTCCAGGCCTTGTTTCGTATGAATATTTTATTGATATAGATTCCGGGATTGGAAAAGGTACAAAAGGTACTTTGGCCGATACTGCAAATGCTGCATTCTCAGTTAACCTGACTGGAATCTCACCAGGAATTCACATACTGGGAATTCGTATTGCCAATTCAAACAACCAATGGAGCTTAAATGAAACCAGAAGTTTCTATGTATATAAAACTGTAATTCCTATAAAGACATCTAAAATTACAAGTGCGGAATATTTTTTCGATTCCGATCCGGGAATGGGTAAAGGTAAACCCATTAGTGCTTTTGCAGCTAAAGACAGTGTTTCCTTTAGTTTTAATGCACCACTTGATACACTTTTACCAGGATTTCATTTTTTATTTGTCAGGGTAAAAGATTCTGCCGGGATTTGGAGTATGCAGGAAACACGTAACTTTTATGTTCAAAAATTAAATAAATTATCCCATTCCTCACCTTTGGTTTATATGGAGTATTTTATAGATACTGACCCGGGTAACGGAAAAGGAATTTCGGTGCCGGTAAGTAAAGGCGATTCAGTTACAGCCAAAATTGCAATGGATGTTTCGCTGCTGCCATTAGGAAATCACACCATGACTATTCGTGCCAAAGATTCTGCAGGTATCTGGAGTATTGCCGAAACCAAATTATTTTCGACATGTAATTCACTTGTAACCCCTGATTTCTCAGCTTCTGAAGATTGCGCACAATCTCCAATTGGAATTTACAATTTTTCATCAGGAAATCTTACCGGGGCAACTTTTAAATGGGATTTTGAATCGGATGGTTTAATTGATACCACAACAACAGACAATTCAGTTTTCTATAAAAAATTTCCTGTTGGTGGAACTTATAATATAACATTAACAGTAATTGACAAATTAAACTGTACAGCTGCTGTTAAAAAATCTTTAACAGTGGATAATCAGCCACCGGCTCCTACAATCAGTCCATCAGGAACTGTAACTTTTTGTCAGGGTTCCCTGGGTGTTAAACTAACCTCATCCATATACAATATAGTTTGGAGTCCTACGAACGACACATCAGTTTCAATTCTGGCTTCCAACACCGGTACATACTATGCTACAGCGATGAACCCGATAACAGGCTGTAGTGCCAATTCAAATATTGTTACAGTTATTAAAGGTTCATTAAAACCCAACTTTACTTTTACTGTAATTTCATCAAACAAAAGGGTAAACTTTGTTGACGCATCAATCGGGGCAGATAAATGGGTATGGAATTTTGGTGATTATTCAACCGGAACCGGCCATACACCATCTCATATATATGGTCAATCGGGAGCATACAGAGTTTGCCAAAATGTTTATGATACTGTAAACGGTTGTAATGCCGATACTTGTAAGCTTGTTAGAATTAATGTAATAGATTCAACCTTTGCAGCATTTAGCTATATCACTGGTACTGGAGATTCGATATATTTTAAAAACCTTTCTTCACCAAATGCTACAAAATATTATTGGACTTACGGAAATGGCAATTACGATACAGTTCCAAACCCTGCTGTTAATTTTCCTACTTCCGGGATATTTGATGTTTGTTTAAGAGTATTGGATCCGGTTTCGAAGGTCACTTCCCAGACTTGCCAAAAAGTTCCGGTAGGTGCAGTTACCTGTAAATTAAATGCCGCATTTTCATTTTACAACAATCCCGCTACGGATTTAGTTGAATTCAGTGATCAAAGCGATGGAGATTTGGCATTTTGGTACTGGACATTCGGCGACGGGAGTACATCGACTTCTCAAAACCCGGACCATTTATATGCCGCCCAGGGCTTTTACCTCGTTACTTTATCTGTAAGTAATAGTAACAATCAATGTATTAATTCTTATCAGGAAATAGTAAAGGTGGGAAATGGCAATTGTAAAGCTTCATTTACTTACTTTGTTGACGAAACCACTGTTACTTTTACAAATAATTCAACAGGCACCAATCTGAAATATTATTGGAGTTTTGACAATGGTAATTCTTTGACAGATCAAAATCCGACAGTTAAGTATGCAAAACCAGGTATATATAATGTGAGCCTTACCATAACCAATATAGGGGGAACATGTTCTGATATTGCAGTAAGCCCGGTACTGGTTGGTAAAGTTGATTGCAACGCAACATTCTCTTATTATTTTGACTCTGCCCAAAACAAAGTTTTCTTTTCCCCGTCAAACGCTTTACCGGATGACCAGTTATTCTGGACATTTGGCGATGGTTCTACAGATACAAGCAGAACTCCTTCACATGAATTTGACGCCCCGGGTTATTTTAATGTTGGCCTTAGCCTGTACAACTCTTCAGGATGTATAGACTACCAGCAACAAACCTTACTTATTGGCCGGGAAGGAATTGACTGCAGGTCCGATTTTATCTTCAGCGTATCAGATACTGTTGTTGATTTTACTGACATTTCGAAAGGAAAGCCTACCGGATATTTATGGAACTTCGGCGATGGATCGGAATTAGATATAACACAAAATCCATCACATCCATTTAGCAGGGCCGGCTATTATAATGTCTGTCATCTGATCGTAAACAAGTATGGGATCAGCAATATTAAATGTAAACCGGTACCCGTTGTAATTCAGGGTAAGACAAATTGTTTAGCTGATTTTAACTTTGTTGTTGATCAAAGTGCCCGTAAAGCAACATTTGTAAATAACTCGATCGGTAATCCCGATAAATTTGAATGGAACTTTGGCGACAAGCATAAATCGACTGCAATTGATACTACTCATATTTATGCAAATGCCAATTACTATTTGGTAGGTCTTAAGATTTCCAATAATACAACAGGTTGTTCCGATCAGACATACAAGATAGTTAATATTACAAATATTAAGGGGAAAATTAAAGCCGGTTTTGGTTATGATGCAAGAGATTTTAGTAAAAAATCCGGAGGGTATCCAGTAGATTTTATTGGTGTTGGATTAGGTGATCAATCGCGGTTGCGATGGACATTTGGCGATAGCACGAATAATGTACCCAATATAGATTCTACAACAACAACACCAAGCCACACTTATTTAAGCCCTGGCAAGTATCAGGTTTGTTATAAGATTTCTAATCCTATCACCGGAGATTCTGACTTGTATTGTGATACTATTAATACTGCCACAGTTTGCACAAATGATACTTTTGCTCCAAATGCAATTTGTAAGAACATTACAGTGAAACTTGATTCTTTAACAGGTAGTGCTGTAATAACTCCTGGCATGATTGATAACGGTAGTTCTGCCCATTGCGGAGAAGTTACCCTTTCTCTTGACCGGACTATATTCACAACGGCAGATATTGGGACTAAAAATGTTAAATTGACTGTTAAAACTCAATCGAACATTTCCCGAACTTGCGCTGCAATTGTTACTGTTGAAGGCGTTACATCCATAAATTCTTTATCGGCGACTGCCTTAAACTTTAATATCTGGCCAAACCCGATGACTGATTTTACCAAGATTTCATTCGATTTATCGAGAAGTACGCGGGTGGAACTTGTTGTATATGATTTGCAGGGAAAATGTATTGAAACAATTATGAACACAAGCAAAACCCCCGGCAGTTATAATATTCTATGGAATTCATCACAACTTGCTAAAGGAAGTTATATTGTCCTTTTAAGAACTAGTGATGGATCTGACACAAGAAAATTAATGATTAAATTATAAATGAATCATTAATATCAATCAGGAAACCTCACAGTTTTTATAGCTGTGAGGTTTTTAATTTTTGTTTCTTTTATAAAATAATTTAAAATAAGTAAATAGTCCTGAACATAGAACTAAAAGGATTCCGCAACCCCACCACGAAAAATGTTTAATTCCTATAGCTTTGATAATAGGGGTTGTTTTTCCTGTTTCAATAAAACCAGCCCAGTAATAAGGGTGCGAAAACCTCTGGTCGGAATTTTTTATGTAATCGATTTTTGCCTTTTGTAATGATTGATCAATGCTAATGTTGTTTTTGAGATTATAATAAAATTTTTGCATTAATTCAGAACTGCTTCGATCGGCAATACTCCAAAGGGTAATAACCATGCTCGGACAACCGGCATACATAAATCCACGGGAAAGGCTGATAATTCCTTCTCCCCTTAATAGTTTACCAAAACCTGTATTACAGGCACTTAAAACAACTAACGGGGTTTTTAAATTGAGTTCATAAATTTCAAAAGTATTTAAGTAACCGTCATTAGATGTGTCTTTCAGTGGAGAAAATACAAGCTTCGAATACATAGGGTATTCATTGTCAATTATGGTATGCATGGCCAAATGCAATATTTTTCCATCTTCGGAATGCTGTTTGAACGAAGTTTCAGTCGCTTTATTCCCGGTTACAGACTTCCCTCCAAAAGTTTTTGTTATTCTTTTTGTTTCCTCTTTTGACCCGATCAAGGGACTAAGCATGATTAAATTCTTTTTCCCGGAATTAAAAACCGATCGGTTATAATAAATATTATTATAATCCGGGGCATAAGCCAGCAAGCCATACGAAACCGGGGACTCCATCTGCTGTTGAATAGTATATAAATCGGCAGAATAAGCATAACTAAATGAATATTTATATATCAAATAAGATAATAGCCCATAATCTGCCTGCTTTGGAATGCTATCTGAAGTGACCAACGACTCAAATGGCAAGAGGTTGAGAATCCCATCAGGGATTATTACTAATTGTTTATTGTAAATTAAAGGTTCAACAGGTTTTATAAGTTTCCGATAAAACCAATAGGCATCGGAAACATAATGTTTAATTCCCTTTTCTGAAAATGTAAAATCATTGACCTTTGATAAATGATTCCTAAACATGATAATGCTGTCTTCAATACCAGATTTAGGCTGGCTTATGAGTTGCATTTTCCCGTCAGAAATTATAAATTCAAGCAAGCTGTCAGCAGTTAATGTATACTCAATAATGGCCTTTTCTTTTCCAACCAATTTGATTAACAAAGGAATATTTACAAAATGTTTTTTGTATTTTAACTGGTAATAATCCGGATATTCATTTTCGAATTTGCTTATCAGGTTATCTAATTGGTTGTTTAGCGAAATTAATTTTTCTGTGCCAATTGATTTTTCCTTTTCAGTTAATGATCCTTCGTAAATACATTCTTTTAGGTAAGTAATATCTTTAGTCAGTTTCTTTTCTTTTTTCAACAAACTGTCGGGTATATTTCCTGCCATTTTTAATCTATTGTCGTTAAGTTTATCTGAAATTACGTAAGCTTTCTTGCAATCGGAAAGGTTAAAGGTTTTGAAAAGATAAATACTGTCGTTTGTAATTCTATAAAGCTTGCTGGCAATGGAAATTGAATTGGAAAAAATGGAATCGAATACCTCGCTCAAAAATAATTTGTCGTTTTCAAATTTCGATCTTTTTCTTTGTTTGTCGGATAACTCTATAAGAAATTCATAGGTCGAAAGGCTGTTCTTTAAATTTTCAATATATTTTTCTTTATTTTTTGAAATCTTGGCCAGTTTATATTGGGCTAAGGCTTTGCCTTCAGTAGCTGTAATTAAAATATCATTTGAATAGGCATGAAAATTTTCAGAGGGTGAAGCAGTAAAATATGTCTTTGCTGAAGATTGAATAACTTTTTCATAAGTGTATATTGCTTTTTGATAGTTGCCGGTTTTTAAGTAAAACCCACCCTGAATATTACACATATTTAAATAGCTTGAGTTTTCTTTTCCAAAATATTGTATGGCCATCTTTAAACCTTTATTAATATTCAATTGGGCTTTTTTGAAATCCGATAATTGTTCATAAGCAAAGGCAAGCTGGTAATAGGCATAAATTATAGAGTATATTCTCATATTTTCGACTATCGAAGTATTATCGATTTTTACGGAATTTAAAAATTTTAATTC
>Ga0265323_10000022_pt1 | contig 86774 bp, 71 predicted proteins | sample 41225metaG_FD_193580 | JGI IMG/M metagenome (GOLD analysis project Ga0265323, IMG submission 193580) | Rhizosphere microbial communities from Carex aquatilis grown in University of Washington, Seatle, WA, United States - 4-12-25 metaG | ecosystem: Host-associated > Plants > Roots > Rhizosphere...
TTCACAATAAGTGCAGTTTCGATTTGCACCGGGTCCGTCGAAGAAGCCGCGGGAGGCGTGTTTGAATCGGCAGCGCGGGCTGGCAGCGCAAGCGCGAGAAGGCAAATGCCTGCGGCGAAGCGAAAACAATCTCGGGAATATTTCATGGGGATCGCGGGTAACGCGATCATTTCTAGAAATTCCCCGGCCAACCGTGAAGCCCTCAGAATACCCAAATTTGGGTAGAATTAAGGATTTGACATCTTCATTGTCGTCGCTCTTTCGAAACAGCCGAACCTCTGCGTCTGATTACAGATGCCCTGCGACGCCGACGTAACTGGTGGCGAATCGCCCGGCGGGCTGCAGACCCGGCTGCCTGCTCACGCCGAGCGAAACGGATTGGCAATCGAAACGGTCTTTACCGTTCCTGACTTGTCCGCTGGAGTAGGGGCAGGCCCTTGAAATGAAACCGCCGGCGCCCGACCGCTCCCGCCCTCCGTTGACCCACCTCCTGGCAATCGACCAGGGCACGTCCAGCTCGCGCACGATCATCTTCGATGCGGCTGGCCGGATCGAGGGCACCGCGCAACGGGAGATCCGCCAGATCTACCCGAAGCCCGGCTGGGTGGAGCATGATCCCCGGGAAATCTGGGCCACGCATGCCGCAACGATCCGGCTTGCGCTCGCTCGCGCCGGCCTGAATCCATCCAATCTCGCCGGGATCGGCATCACCAACCAGCGCGAAACGACGGTCCTTTGGGATCGCCGGACGTCGGAGCCCGTGGCCAACGCGATCGTCTGGCAGGACCGGCGCACCGCCGCGTACTGCGATTCGCTCAAGGCGGCGGGCCGTGGCGAGTTGATCCGCAGGAGGACGGGAGCCGATCCGAAAGGGTCATGTTCACCTTATACCTTTTTGAGTTCCTCCAACCATTTCCTTCCTGGCCCGCCGTTGCGCAGCAGCAGCCCGACGTGTTTGCTGACATAGGCTGCGGATCCTATCAGGGTTCATTTCACAGATGCAGCCAAACGGGAATCATTTTACAGGAGGTATCCGCGTAATCCGCGGTCAACTCCGATCTTTCCGGACCCCCGGTTGAACTTGCCCCAGACCCTGCTCGCGACTTCGATTGCGGCGGAGCCGCACTAGGCTTTGATGCCCTCTGAATAGTCTGTCACACACAGCATGAACAAGCCCTACGTTTTTCTTGATTCGCATGGAGCGGGGGACCTCGGGTTGTGCCTCATCGTGGAATATCCGACCGGGGTCGAATACGGGCACCAGTGCGGAGGATATCTCTGCGAGGAAAGAGTCACCGAAGGCTACTTGGTGCCTCTCGGCCAGCGGGAGATCGAGCTGCGGATCTATGAGTTCTTCGACCGGGAATTCTCCGGTCACTGTTACCAACCTCGCAACGACTGGACTGGGGACCGGATCGCGCAACTCAACAAGCTGCTGGCCCAAATCCCATGCTCGGCCTGCGCTCGGGATGGCAGCGGGGACAAGGAGGGCAGCCTCACGATCGACCTCGAACGAATCCAGGAATGCGTTGAGGCGTGGATTCCCGTGCTCAGTCCCCTCGGGCGAGGGGTGCTGACCCTCCTCAACTGCGACTGACAAGGCGCGGAACTCGCGCGTCGTCACTCGTCGTGCCACGCCGTCGCCGTGGCACGGACAACGCCGCCGAGATCCGTGTGCTCGGTCCTCACCGGGCATGGAAAGCCTGAGGCACACCAGTAGTCGGTGTATACAAACGCAGAACCGTCCTCGTTGAACGATGTAAGGACGACAGTGCACGGGCGCCACTCGCCGTTCAACCTGATGGATTCCTCACGAATACTGGAGTTGGCCCACTGACCTGTCAGCAGCGTGTAATAGGTCTCATTTTCATCCGAAGACTCTGGCGTGAGCCAATCACCGACGCGATAGCTTTCCTCCACCCGAACCACCACCTTGTCGTCGGTGACGTTCCTGAGCGTGCTTCGGACATCAGAGGGGAAGGTCGAATTGACCTTGTGCTCCACCAGAACCCCCTTGTCCGTGTAGAAGTCGACTTTGTATTTTGTCCAAGAGCCGGGTGCGAATCCGGACCAGTGGGAGTACAGCTGATTGTGCTCGTCGGTAAGGGGGCGCCCGAAGGATTCAACGGTGAGCACGACGCTACACAGGAACAATGCCAGAAATGTCTTCATAATGACATCCTACGAGGAGGCAGCTATTAAAATGGGGCAAATTATTGCCATGCTCCAAGAACAGTCGTTCTGGCTAAGCGAGTGGACTCCCATCCGCGCGATCCGTGAAATCCGCGGTGAACTCCGTCTCCGGGGTCCTCGCGATCCCGATCCATTTTGACCGCGGATTACGCGGATTTCACGGATACCAATCGTCGGACCGCTCTCCGTTGTCTCCTGTAGAACGATTGGATCATCTGATGCCGCTCCGTGGGGTAACACCCCATGTTGCCTACGCGATCTCTGGTTCAAGCTGCTGGCCTATGCAAAAAGATAAATCAGTCGACGTGAAATCGGGCACTCAAGATAAGATCGAAGGCACGGCAAAAGCTGTTGCGGGTAAGATCAAGGAAAAGGCCGGCAAGGCAGTCGGAAACCCCAGACTGGAAGCCAAAGGAGATTGCGATCAGATCGAAGGCAACGCCCAGAAAAAGGTCGGCAAAATCAAGAAGGTGTTCGGTAAGTAAACGAGGTCGGTCTCCTCTGCTTTTGATGAGAGATGCACAGTTGGGTAAGGTCGTGATTGCTGACGGCTACCACCGGCTGTGTGCGATCTACGATTTCGACGGGGGTGCGTTGATTCGTTGTCGGATCATCTGAGAGGATTGGCTGGCGGAATGTGAACCACAGGTCTTCCCCCCGCTGGTGGGATAACTTGGCCGGATTGATGCAGCCGGAGACAAACGGTGGGGGCGGGTGGCGCCGCCCTACATCCGACTACGTCGTCCTGTTCCCATCCGCGCGATCCGTGAAATCCGTGGTGAATGGTCCTTTCTGCTTCGCGGCTTCGCGACTTTGCGCGAAGAGATTCCTTTTCCGTATACCCGTTTACCAATTTGTGGACGGATCCAGAATCGATACGGGTTACACCCCATGGTCTGCGCAGATTATTAAGCTCACTCTGAGGCAATGTGAAACGACACTTAGGATTGCGTCTCAGTGACGGCAGGGATCAAGGCTGTGGTATCCATTAATTTACAACGACTGCTCTTTGGTCCGCCGATTCGAGCCACCCGAGCGTGTGTCCGACCCCGCGATCTGCACGCGAAAGCACCAGATTTTCCAGCGAACCACCGGATTGTCTCCGCATGAAAGCCGTGAAGGCGGAGTCTATCGCTTGCGCTGGAGGTACCACCACCACCCTCAAATCCAGTTTCCCAACAATTGGAGGATAAAATGGTATTCAGAGTGGATGAGTTCAAGCAGAGCGGGCTTTATCTTCTTTTTCCCGGGGGGAAACGGATCGTTCTCACCCGCGAAAAGATCGAAGCCTTCGCGCACGTTTTCGAATCCAATCTAGACCAGATTCCTGCTGAAATCAGAGCCGCGGCGGCCTTCCAGGCCTGCACGGTGTGTCCTGAAAAAGATCGCGCCAAATTCTGCCACGCCTTGCCAGCGACGCTGGCTTTCTTCGATGAACTGAAGGGTTTCAAATCCTTCGACAATGTCGGCGCCGTTTACAGAGGTCGCGAGCAAGACCTGGCTTTGGTTCCGAAGACCTCGATGCAGGAAGCCCTGCAATTCGTGGCGATTTTCAGCCTCATGTACTACTGTGAGGTCGGGAAGCAATACTGGAAATTCTTCCTGGGAATTCATCCGCTCATGGGCCCGAAGGAGCTGATCACCAGAATTCACCTCAATATCTACTGGGATTGCAAAGGCGACAAACAGAAGGTCGACAAAATCCTGCATTCCTTCGGAGATGAGATCATCTGCACCTGCCGGTGCCAGGTAAAACGCCTTGGGCTCATCTGCAAAAATGACGCCCTGATGAACGCGTTTGTGAACACCCAATCCCAGATCGAGTTGCTGGTGATGACCAAAGACGATCGGCTCGAACAGTCATTCGAGGAATTCATGGAAAACGGTTAGCGCCGGCAGTTTGTCACAGAGCGCACAGAGACAAGGCATGAGCACACAGAGAGGATTGGCTGGCGGCGACTGTGGGTCGCGGTTCCCATCCGCGCGATCCGTGCCATCCGCGGTGAACTCCGTCTCCGAGCTCGCCTTGACTCAATCCATTTTGACCGCGGATTCCGCGGATGCCAATCGCCGGACCGCTCTCCGTTGCCTCCTAGGAAACAGAGGATCGTTGTAGCCGGCCGCGCTGAGGCCGGTCCCCCCTTCGCCACGGCTTCGGCGGGCACGCCGGGGTCGGCCCATTCGACAAGCTCATCCGTTCGACGGATTCGGCAGGCTCCCGTTCGACAGGCTCAGGGTCTGCGACACCGCAAGCAGGCTCAGGATGACCCTGAGCGAAGTCGAATGGGTCAGGACAAGCCCGTTCGGCGGGCTCAGGGCAGGCGCCCCCGGCCACACGTTTCTTACCGTCGCGAGCAAAACCGCGTTTTGCATGCTTGGCTCCTGCTGAATGGTTTGGGCCTTGTTTCCCTTCGGCTCTGCTCAGGGCCGTTTCAAAAAATAGGCGCTGAGGGCTGCAATCAGCGGCTCGATCTCTTCTTGGCTGGAAACCTCGCTCTGCAGGTCTTCGAGAAGTCGGGTGGAGTCGATCACGTTAGTCGTTGGGCTTCGTGTACGAGCGGATTCTCGAAAGCGGTGGCGTAGGCATCGAGTGTAGAGGCCTTAAAGCGGAGCTGACGCCCGGTGTTTCGCCAGTTGGACACGGCGGCGAGCACTTCGCGGAGTATCCTTTTCGCCTCTGCGGACTTCAGGCCAAACCGGGGCGCGGCAGTGAGGGCCGCGGCGATGGAAGGTTCACCGGAGTCCTCGGATATCGGCGTCTTGGGCGTTTGGGACCGGTCGATCTCGGGCACAGGGTTGAGGTCGTAGGCAGGCGATAACACCCAGCGTCCCGGCGCACGCATGAGGAAACCGTGGTTGCGCAGGTGGTCGTCGTAGTTGCTCGCGAGAAGGGAGAACACGAGCCGGCGCCACAGCTCAGCCAGCTCGGCTGCAGTCTCGTGGCCGAACTGACGGATGCCATCGGCGAGGAGCGTGTAGGCACCGGGATCGCCCTGCTGCAGGCCGAGCAGGGAGTTGGCGGAGAGAAACGGGATTCGGCGCGGGCCTTCCCGATCAAAGCGGGTGATGACGGAGATGCCCTTTCCGTTCACCGGCACAAGTTGGTGTTCGGCCACCGTGATGCCCGCCTGGCGGGCGAGCGTGAGGGCAAGGATCTCGCCCGCAGCGATGTCACGAATGTCGTCGGGATGGGAAAATTTGGCGATGGCCAGCCGGCCATCCTCCAGCACCACGGCCGCTTTAGGTCGTGCGCCGCCGAGCGGCGAACCGGCACCGAGAAGGAAGCGCAGGTCCGCCGCAGTCTCGCTCTCGCCGTGAATCGCCTCCGTCGCCCGCAGGAGGGCCGCGAGGTTCACCAGCGGGGGAATGCGACCGTTGCTCGCCGCAAGGAACGGTCCATCGGGTTTCAAGCGGAAACGCAAAGCCCCGACCCGCACTGAGTCGTCAAGTGCGAGCACGTAATCGAGGACCTGATAGGGCTTGCGCGCGAGCACGTGCTTGCGGACCGCGCGCTCGATCAGCACGCGACCCCAGCGGTCAGGTCCGCAGTCCTGCATCGCTCCGAACAGAACCGGCGCATGATGCGGGCCCGGACGCAGGGGCAGCGAAGTTGGGTCGATGGCAAACGCATCGGCACGGCCCAGCCACTCCGGCGCATACTCGAACGACACCGCCGGGCTATGCTCCGCGGTGTGCAGGCTCCCGACCCGTAGCGTCCCGCCGTCCCATTCAATGTGGACTTCGACGCTCATGCACGTGGGCGCCGGATGCGTTTGGGCAGGCGCTGTTCGTCGAGGGTGAGTGCAAGGGCGTCGGTCGACGGGGCCGCGAGGTTGGCGATGCGGTCGTGAAGTTGCAGGACGAACGCGGCCGTGGTCAGCGTGCCGATCGACACCGTAGGGTCACCCCGCTCGAGCCGCCAGAGGGTGTCGCGACTGATGAAGAGCCGTGACGCCATGTCCGCCGTGGAAATGCCGCGCTTGCGCCGGGCGAGCGCGAGGTCGCGCCCCAGCTTGCGCAGTGCCTGGGCGGCAGGAAGTGGCATAGACGGTGACGAAGCCATGGGGTTGTTAATCTGATTTAGCAGACGCAATGTCAAGATAGGTCAGCCATAACGGACACTAAATATCAGACCGCCGGGGCGGAACGGTGCTCGTTGCGAAGCCAGGCGGAGGTGATTCGGGTGTGCTGGGCCGCGTTGGTGATGGGGATAGGCTCGCCGTTGGTGCTGACATGCCGTCCTCACTTTCTCGATGGGCGAATCGCGCAATCCCGGCCTGAAATGCTTCGAAGCCTGCAGCAGAGGTTCACCCGGCGCATGGAGTCGATGGTGTGGCACGGGGTGCTCGCGATCCGGGGATCGCCGACCACGATGGCGAGAATGCGCGCCCGCGACAGCGCGACGTTGAGGCGATTCTGGTCGAGGATGAATTCAAGGCCGCGATTTCGGACTCCTGATTTTTTACAGGAGAGAACGGAGGGAACAGCCTTTACCGTGCGTGACTTGTCCGCTGGAGTAGGGGCCTGCCCTTGAAATGAAACCGCCGGCGTCCGACCGCTCCCGTTCTCCGTTGCCCCATCTGCTGGCAATCGACCAGGGCACGTCCAGCTCGCGCACGATCGTCTTCGATGCCGCTGGCCGGATCGAAGCCACCGCGCAACGGGAAATCCGCCAGATCTATCCGAAGCCCGGCTGGGTGGAGCATGATCCCCGTGAAATCTGGGCCACACAGGCCGCGACCATCCGGCTTGCGCTCGCACGCGCCGGACTCAAGCCGTCCGACCTCGCCGGGATCGGCATCACCAACCAGCGCGAAACAACAGTCCTGTGGGATCGCCGGACGTCCGAGCCCGTGGCCAACGCGATCGTCTGGCAGGACCGGCGCACCGCCGCGTACTGCGATTCGCTCAAGGCCGCAGGCCGCGGCGAGCTGATCCGCAGGAAGACGGGCCTCGTCATCGACGCCTACTTTTCCGCGAGCAAGCTGCGCTGGCTGCTGCAGCACGTGCCCGGTGCCCGCGCAAGGGCCGTGGCCGGAGAACTCGCCTTCGGCACGATTGACTCCTGGCTGGTGTGGAAACTCACCGGGGGAGCGCTCCACGTCACCGATCCGTCGAACGCCTCGCGCACGATGCTCTTCAACATCCACACGCTGACGTGGGATGCAGAGTTGCTCGCGCTGTTCGGGATTCCCCTCGCCGTGCTGCCGGAGGTGCGGTCCTCGAGCGAGATCTTCGGCAAGGCGACAGCGGTGCTTCCCGGAGTGCCGATCGCCGGCATCGCGGGCGACCAGCAGGCCGCGCTCTTCGGCCAGGCATGCACACGGGCGGGCATGGTCAAGAACACCTACGGCACCGGCTGTTTCATGCTGATGAACACCGGGGCCAAGCCGATTCGCTCGAAGAAACGACTGATCACCACCGTGGCCTGGCAGATCCGGGGAAAGACGGCCTATGCGCTCGAAGGCAGCATCTTCATCGCCGGCGCGGTGGTGCAGTACCTGCGCGACAGCCTCGGCTTCATCCGACAATCCGCCGACGTTGAACGGCTGGCCGCCTCCGTGCCCGACAACGGCGGCGTCTATTTTGTGCCCGCGTTTGTCGGCCTCGGCGCGCCCCACTGGGACCAGTTTGCACGCGGCGCAATCGTCGGGCTGTCCCGCGGCTCGACGGCCGGACACATCGCCCGTGCAGCGCTCGAATCGATCGCCTATCAGGTGGCGGACGTCCTGCGCGCAATGGAGTCGGACGCCGGCCTCAAGCTCAGGGAGCTCCGCGTCGACGGCGGCGCGGTGGTGAACGATCTGCTGATGCAGTTCCAGGCCGATCTGCTCAATTGCCCGGTCGTCCGCCCAAGGGTCGCCGAAACGACCGCGCTCGGCGCCGCCTATCTCGCGGGGCTCGCCGTTGGCGTCTATCGCAGCCAGGCCGAGATCGCGCGACAGTGGACGGCAGAGCGCCGATTCACGGCGGCGATGAAACCGGCGGTGCGCCGGCGGCTTTGCGCCCGCTGGAACAAGGCCCTGACCCGTGCCCGGGACTGGCAGGACCGCGAAGAATAATCCGGGGCGCCGCCGGTCAGGCGTATCCGATCCTCAACGACAACTGCGGTCCGACCGCCTCCGAAAACCCGCCCCATGATCGACCTCTGCCCCCCGATTCTCGGGCTGATCATACCCCGCCGGCTGAGTCAGCTCGATTACCTCGTGATCGCCCTGTACTTCTCGGTCAACCTGGGCATCGGGTGGTGGTGCTCCCGCCGAAAGCAGGCCACGAGCAAGGACTTTTTTCTCGGCGGCGGTCGCATGGCGTGGTGGGCCACCGCGGTCAGCTATTTCGCGACGACCACCAGCAGCATCAGCTACATGGCGCTTCCGGCCGCGACGTTTGCCGGGGATTGGACCGTGTTCGGCTCCTCACCTGCGCAGTCGTTTGCGGGGATCGTGATCGGCTTCGCGTTCGTCCGCCTGCTCCGGCAGCTCAATCTGACGACCGTGTTCGGCTATATCGACCAGCGGTTTGACCGCCGCGTTCGGCTCCTGGGCGCGGGGCTCGCCGTGCTGCTCAAGATCGGCGGCCGCATGAGCATCATCATGCTTCTGCCCGCGATCGCGCTGTCCACGGTCACGGGCCTGAACGTCTACGCCAGCATCCTGTTGATGGGATTGGTCACCACGTTCTACGCGCTGGAGGGCGGGTTCGAGGCGGTGATCTGGACAGACGTGCTTCAGGCCACCGTCATGGTGGGCGGGATGCTGCTCGCGATCGGCCATCTGGCGGCCAACGTCGACGGCGGGATGGCCGGCCTGCTGCGCGTCGGGGAAGCGGAAGGGAAGTTTCGCACGGTGATCTGGGATTTGAGCCTTTCCCGTCCGACCGTCTGGGTGTTCGTCGGAATGTTCTATGCATCGCTGTTCAACTACGTCGCCGACCAGCCGCTGATGCAGCGGGTGTTCGCGGCGCCCAACGTTCGCGCGGCCCGCAACACCGTCGTCCTGGGCAACAGCATTGCCGTGACCGCTTCGCTGCTGTTCTTCTTTTTGGGCACCGCGCTGTTCGTCTTCTACCATTCTCATCCCGAACGCCTCGCACCATCGCTCGCCAACGACGCGATCTTCCCGTACTTCATCGCCAACGAGCTCCCGCACGGGATTGTCGGCCTGATTGTCGCCGGGCTCTTCGCCGCAAGCATGGGCGCGCTCAGCAGCACCATCAACGCGATGGCCGCGATTGTCGTCAGCGATTTCCAGGGGACGTTTTTCCCGAGGGCAACGCCCGCCGCGCAGGTGCGGCTTGCGCGCGCCTCAACGCTGGTCGCCGGGACCACGGCCACCGCGATGGCGTGCTATCTGGCCAGCCTCGGGTTGCCCTCGCTCTGGGAGCAGTTCCTGAGGCTGGTGGCCCTCATCGGAGGCGGATTCCCGGGCGTCTTTGCGCTGGGCCTGCTGACCAAGCGGGCCACTTCCGCCGGCGTGATGATCGGTGCGGTCGCGAGCATCGGAGTGACGGGGTGGGTGCAATCGTGCACGAGCACCAGTCCGTTTTTTCACGGCTTCGTCGCCATCTCGTCGTGCATGGTGATCGGCTATCTCGCGAGCCTGTTCATCGGCAGGCGCAAGGATCCGGCGACACTTCGCGGCCTCGTCATCTGGGATCTTCCCGCTGCGAAGGCGGAGGCCGTCAAGTAAGCAGGGATTGTTCAATCTCGAGGCGGTGCGGCTTATCCGGAACAATTCAGTTGAACCGTCAGCCGTTGGGCCGTTTGCCGGGCTCGGGATAGTTTTTCGCTGCGTCGTCGAGGACCAGGACCCAGTCCTCGCCGCCGGCAGGCGGGGTGAATTCTCGCGTCCGGATCCGCGGCCCCTGCTCTCCCTGCGCCAGTGCCCGCCCGAAGGTCTCGATCGCCTGCGCCTTGCCTGTGCGCGTGTCGTACCACCAGGCTTTGAGCGTGGTCCCGGTGAGCGATTCGAGAGCGACGGTGACCGGTTTGCCCTGTTGCGTATAGATGAAAGCGTAGCTGCCGTCGGCAGCCCGCATGGCCGCTATGCGCTCCGTGGCCCGGTCGCCCGTGTCGCCGATGATGATCGATTGATTCGGCTCCCGCAGAAGCGGCGGACGTGACTCGATCAGGCAGCGAAGGAATTGCAGTTGGCCGGAGCCCGGGAGCTTGAGCGACTCGCGGAATGGCAGCTTTGCCGACCAGGCGGGCGGGTTTACGCCCTTTTCCGGCGACCAGAATTCGTAGACTTCGCCGTTGCCGTAGGAGTGTCCGGCCGCGCCGGCGAAGACGGCGAGGTACGCCGAACGTCGAACGTCTTCAGCCTTGATTCGGGGGGCATCCGGATTGTTGCGGACCAGGTTGTTTGGAATGTTCTCGTATCCCGGCTCCATGTCCAGCGTCGGCTTGACGGGCGATTTCGCAACGTCGTCGCCGACGAGCCGGAAATTGGTCGTCTGGATGAAATGCCCGGACTGGATCGAATTGTAGTCGAGCCACGGGCGATCATGGAACCAGAATGAGGAGCTCTGCCGGCCCGTCGGATGATAGCTGATCATGATCTTGTCCACGCCGGCGGACCGGGCGCCCGCGAGCAGCCCCTCTGCCATGACATCGGTCACGTGCTGGACACTCAAACTCAGCGCATCCGCGTCGCCGCCGAGGATCCAGAACAGGTTTCGCTTTGCGTAGCGCCTGGCAAGAAACTCGCAGTAGGCTTTCATCTTCGCCGGATTGTCGCCACTCGAGAGCAGATTCCCGCTGTTCTTCATCCAGAACGGGAGGACGGCCATGTACATTCCGTGCGCTGCGACCTTGTCGAGGACTGCGTCGACATTCTTGTAATACGCCTCGTTGATCTGCCCGAGGTCGCGGTTGAGGAAGGGAAGCTGGCCGTCGCAGTTGGGGCGAAAGTTGTAATCCCAGAGGGCGATCACACCTTGAATCACGGTGAATCCCTTGGCCGCGCGATCGTCGAGGTAGAGATCGAGTTCGTCGGGCGTTGGGTGGTTGAAGATGCCCCAGGCCGTATCTCCGAGCCAGAAGAACGGAGCGCCTTCGGAGGTGACAAAATGGCGGTGATTGTCGGCGATCTTGATGGCAGGGAGCGGCGCGGCGCCGAGGCCTGCCGTTGTGAGAACCGATGCCCAGGAGAGCATCGCGATCATCAGCATCCTGGATTGGGCGGGCATGGTGGATCCTTTCCTACGGCTGGGCATCGGTAATGGCAATCGCGGACCCATGGTCCGGAGTAATTCGGCATCAGAGCGTGGAGCGAGCCATTTTGCGACGAACGCAGCCCCCGTGGGCCGGCGCGAAGTTTCCGGCTCGCCGGAAGGTGGGCGCCCGATCCATAGTTCGGCATGCCCCCAATAGGATTGGTTCGCCGACCTGCATTCTGGATTCTATTGACCGCGGTCGCGCTCGGGAGCGCGCTGCTCGCGTACCGGTTGTTTCCTCTCGCCTTTCCGATCGTTTCGCTGGACATCCGGATGGACCGGGCGGGCGCGTTGCGCGCAGCGCAGCAGCTGGCCGCGGCGCAGCACTGGGGGCCCGCGGGAGCCGCACGCGATGTCGCGTCGTTTGGCGTCGATGGCGAGGTGCGGTCGTTCGTCGAGTTGGAGGGCGGTGGACGCGATGCCTTCACCGGCATGATGCGCGACGGCCTCTTTTCGCCCTATACCTGGAGGGTGCGGCGGTTTCGCGAGGGTGAGGTCAACCAGACCACCGTGTGGTTCAAGCCTGGCGGAGAGCCCTATGGTTTTGTCGAAAAGTTGCGCGAGGACGAGCCGGGGCCCAGCATTGCGAGCGATGCCGCGCGCACAATCGCCGAGCGCACCGCGACTGCCGCGCCGTGGGGGATCCGCCTGGAGCAGTTCACGCTGGTCGAAACGGCGCAGGAGGTCCGGCCCGGCGGGCGCACCGATCACACGTTTACCTACGAGCGCCCGGATCGCAAAGTCGGGGAGGGGCGCTACCGCCTGCGCCTGGTTGTGGGCGGCGACCGGCTGACGGAGCTCGTCCAGTTCGTCAAGATCCCGCAGGCATTCACGCGCCGGTTCGAACAGATGCGATCGGCCAACAACGCAATCGCCACGGGATCCTCGCTCACCGTTTTCCTGCTCTATCTCGGCGTGGGCTGTGGCATGGGCCTGTTTTTCCTGCTGCGCGGCAGACTGGGCCTCTGGCGCCAGGCGCTGATCGCGGCCGCGGTCATCGCGGGTCTGCAGGTGCTCAATGGGCTCAATGCATTTCCGCTGATCTGGATGCATTATGACACGGCGCTGTCGAGCCAGAGCTTCATGGGGCAGCAATTGACCTTGCTGCTTGCGAGTGCCCTCGGCCTTGGGGCGGTGTTCTTTGTGTCGTTTGCGGTCGCAGAGGGGCTCTCGCGGCGGGCCTTTCCACATCATCCCCAGATATGGCGGCTATGGAGTCGGGAGGCGGGCAGCTCGACCGCCGTGTTGGGCCGCACGCTCGGGGGATACCTCGTCGCGGCCTATTTTCTGCTCTACGGATCGGTGTTCTATTATGTCGTTGTCCGGTATTTTGGCTGGTGGATGCCATCGGAGACGCTGGTCAGCCCGGACTCTCTTGCGCACGTGCTGCCGTGGCTGACGCCGTTCGCCAACTCGATGCAGGCCGGGTGCTGGGAGGAGTCGTTGTTCCGCGCGGTGCCGCTAGCTGGCGCAGCCCTGCTGGGAAGCCGCTGGGGTGGGCGTCGCTGGTGGATCGCCGGGGCCTTCATCCTGCAGGCCGTGGTCTTCGGCAGCGCGCATGCCAGCTACCCGAACGAACCGGCCTATGCCCGGTTGGTCGAGTTGATCGTGCCGTCATTCGTCTTTGGAGGACTTTATCTGCGGTTCGGACTGCTCCCATCGATGCTGGCGCATTTCCTGTACGACCTCGTGCTGATGTCGCTGCCATTGTTTGCAACGGTCTCCCCGGGAGTGCGGATTGACCAGACGATCGTCGTATTGCTTGGGTTGATACCGATCTGGATCGTGCTGTGGAGGCGCTTGCAGACCGGCCGGTGGGGATTGCTCCCGGCGGGCTTTCTGAACGGAGACTGGCAGGTGCCACCGCGGACGGAGGCGCCGGTCACCGGGACGACCGCTGCAGCGCCTGAAGCCGCCGCATCATGGCTTCCACGAGCCGTGGGCGGCGCGGCGGTCGTCGGCGTGATTGTCTGGGTCCTGGCGACGACCTTCGCGGTCGTGGTCCCTCCATTGAATTTGAAACGCGCGGATGCGTTGCGAATTGCGCGCGATGCGGTGACGGAGCGAGGCGCGAAGATTCCGGCGAGCTGGCGCACGTTTGCCACGATCGGCAGTGGTCCGGACACGATGGGTCGATTCGTCTGGCGGACTGCGGGCCGCGAGGCATACCGGTCGCTTCTTGGAGACGAGCTGGTGCCTCCCAGCTGGCTTGTGCGTTTTGCCTCGTTTGAGGGCGATGTGGCGGAGCGGGCCGAGGAGTGGCAGGCCTGGGTGGGCGGCGACGGGCGGGTGCTGCGCGTTCGACACCAGCTGCCCGAGGCGCGGCCCGGTGCAACGCTGAGCGAGACGGATGCCCGCGCGCGAGCGCTCGCCGTCGTGCGGGAGCGATTCGCGATCGATCCGGCGCGATTGAAGGAGGTGTCCGCGAAACCGGCCAAACACGCCGCCCGGACGGATTGGACCTTTACCTTCAAGGATCCGGTGGGCGTGCAGCTGCCACAGGGCGAGCGCCGCCTGTCGGTTGTCCTGGCTGGGGATCAGCTGGCGAGCGCGCAGCGCTTTGTGTTTGTGCCTGAGGCTTGGGAACGCGATCAGCGGCGTTTGGAGGCGTTGGGCCAGATCGCGGGGATCGTCCGGGGCCTGCTGATGGCTGTGGTGATTCTGTTCGGCGCCGGCGCCGCGATCGTGGTCTGGAGCCGCGGCAAGTTTGCAGTTTCGATGGCGTTGTGTCCCGCGTTGATCGTGCTGGCGGCGAGCCTGGCCACGGGGGTGAACCGCTGGCCAACAGTCATCGCCGGTTTTTCCACGGCGCAACCGTATGCGCTTCAATTGACCTTCTGGTTCATCTCGCTCGGATTTGGTGCGCTCGTCACGGCGGCGCTCATGGGGCTGCTGTCCGGCCTGGTCGCGCCCTGGCTTCACCGGAGCACGGTGAACCGGGGCCAGGCGATCATTCTGGGGTGCGGATTGGGGCTGATCATTGCCGGAGCCAAGGCGATGATTGGCCGCCTGCACGCCGGAGCGAATCCGCCATGGCCGGCCTTGCACGGTGCGGCGGAAGCGTGGCCGCTGATCAGCCCGGTGTTGCAGACGTTTCCGCAGGTGATCTCGGGCGTCGCGATTTTCGCGCTGGTTTGCGGCGGATTGGACCGGCTGACATCGGGCTGGACGCGACGGCGTGCGTTGTGGGGCGGACTCGCATTCATCATCGCTGTGTTGACCAACCCGACCGGTGATGCCGCAGCCGTCATGCCATGGGTGGCGTCCGCGCTGCTGTCCGGTCTCACCATGTTTCTCGCGTATCTACTGGTGTTGCGGTTTGACCTCTCGGTGGTGCCGCTGGTTGTGGGCACGATGCAGATCCTGGATCTGGCGCGGGCGGCAGTGCAACAGGCGTATCCCGGCGCGATGATTGGCTACATCGTAAGCATGGCCGTGGCTGCAGCGCTGGCGTGGATTTGGTTTGTCGTGCTCCGAGGCGCGGGAGATCGCCCGGCCCCTGCGACATAAACCGGCTCGGTTCGGAGCCGGCGGGTTGCTGACGAACCCTGCGTGCAGAGGCTATTGCGCTGCCGTGATCAATCCGCCCGATGGGCCGCATCGATTCTTTCGATTAACGCCCAGCTGCGGCGAACGGATAAGCTGATCGCGTGCGTTCTGGGCGATTCAACTTAATCCACACTCGTGAAAACCATGTCTTCCTCATTGCGATTACTGACTGCCACGGCTGTGAGCGGCGGGCCCAGCGGTCCCGCCCTACCTGTGAGCGGCGGGCTGGCGACCGCCGCAGACCCGATGGTTTCGACCCGCGGCAATCCTGCGCCAGACTTGCCAAAACATTGCTTTGTGGTCAGTGACGAATTGGAGGCCTACCCCTGATGCAACCCTTCGTCGTATTGCTGATTCTATTCCTGATCGGCGTTCTGGTGGTTTTGCCGATCTGGGCGATCGTGAAGATCCTCGGGCACGATGGTGATGTCGATGTCCTGCAGAGGCGGCTCAGCTCACAAGAAGGCGAGCTGGCCGCGTTGCGCTCCGCTCTGCAGAGCATGCGGTCGCCGTCAGTTTCCAAGGCGGTCGAGCGACCGAGCGCGCTCGTTCCGGTGGCGACGCCTGTGGCCGTCGAGCCGACGCCTGTTGCCGAGCCTCCGCGGATTGTGGCGCTGCCGCCCGTCGCCAAGCCGCAACCGGAGATCGCCGCGGTTCCTTCCCAGCCGTCCGTTCCAGAGCTCCTTCAGACGGTTTCCAAATATACTGTCGCGGTTGAACCCCCGGCTGCCGCGGAAACTCCGCCCGTGCGCACCGAGCCGCCGGTGGTTCCTCCGGTCCAAAGCGAATCGGAAGCGCCCCCGACGGGACCTGCTTTCAACTGGGAACAGTTCATGGGCGCGAAGCTCTTCGCCTGGCTCGGCGGCTTCGCGCTGTTTCTCGGCGTGGCACTCTTCGTCAAATACTCATTCGAGCACGATCTGATTCCGCCCCAGGTGCGCGTGGCGCTCGGTTTCATTCTCGGTGCAGGTCTCGTTGTCGGAGGGTTGAAAGTCTCCCTTGAGAAATACCGCATCACCGCGCAGACGCTCGTGGCCTCGGGGATCGTTTCACTCTATGCAGTGACGTTCGCGTGCGACGCGGTCTATCATTTCGCGTTCTTCGGGGCGGTGCCGACATTCTTGTTGATGACGCTGATCACCGCAGCGGCCTTCATCCTTGCGGTCCGGCTGGACGCCCAGGTGGTGGCGATTCTTGGCATCCTTGGCGGCTTCCTCACGCCCGTCCTGATCAGCACCGGTCACGACAATCCGCTCGGACTTTTCGGCTACCTTGCAATCCTGGTGGTTGGGCTCGTCGCCGTTGCATTGCATCGAGGCTGGTTTTACCTCGTGCCGCTTGGCGCCGCCGGCACGGTGCTCATGCTAATCGCCTGGGCCGACAAATTCTACGCGCCCGGCAAGACTGGGATTGCGATGGTGGTGTGTCTCGGATTTTGCGCGCTGTTCTTCGGCGCTGCGGAGGCGGCCCGCCGCTTGGGCAGGGACTCGCGACTCCCCGGTCGCACGGCGATCGTCCTGCCTGCGGTCGCCTTCTGCTTCGCCTGGTATTTTCTCGACTATCCTCCTGTCGCTGCGCGAACGGGCCTGTTCTTCGCGTTCGTTCTTCTGACGAGCCTCTTTGTTTTCGTCCTGGCATGGAGGGAGAACCTGGGATGGCTGGTCGCGGCCGCCGCGGGAATCTCCGCGGTTATCATGGCTCGCTGGGCGACCGACACGTTCGTCGCGGAACAGGCGCCGGTCATTGTCGCCGTCTGCCTCGTCTTCAGCGCGGTCTACTTCATTGTTTATCTTGCCGCGCGCCGCCTGGAACGGGCAACGCCATCCGTCCTCTGGGCGGCGGTGGGGATGCCGGTTGTTTCGCTGGTATTTGCCTTCGTGCTTGCGGAAGAGCCGTCGGTGGGCGTCCGTCCCGGGCTCCTGTTCACGTTCATCTTCTTGAGCGATGCCTTGCTGCTGGCGCTGGCATGGCTGGATGAGCGCCTGTCGAAGATCCACCTGGGCGCCGGCCTGGCGGTGTTCGCGCTGCTGGCGCTCTGGACGGCGGAGAACCTCACGGACGCGCTGCTGCCGTGGGCTCTTGCGGCGAGCCTTTTGATGGCCGTGCTGCACACCGCATTTCCGCTGCTTCTGGAACGGCGCCGCCCGGCCTCCGCGCCGTCGTGGTGGAACCAGCTGTTTCCGCCCCTCGCGCTGCTCCTGATGCTGTTTCCGCTCTGGAGGTTTGAGACGGTGTCCCTGCTCGTCTGGCCCGCAATCCTGCTGGTCGACATCATCGCCATCGGGGTCGCGCTGCTGGGCGCCTCGCTTGCCGCCGTCGCCGTTGTGCTGGTGCTCACGCTGGCGGGCACCGGCATGTGCATTTTCCAGATGCCTGCGGAATGTGTATTTGAACCGTCGCTACTTCTTGTGATCGGCGGATTCTCCGTCTTCTTCTTCGTCGCCGGCCGGTGGCTGGTGCGCCGGCTGGGAGACAGGCTGCCCGCCGTCGATTCGCAGCTGGCCGGCATCTTCGGCGATGCCCGGAGCCAGATTCCCGCATTCTCGTCGCTCCTGCCGTTCCTGCTGATGATCATGATCTGCGCCCGGCTGGCGGTGCCCGATCCGTCGGCTGTATTCGGGCTCGGACTCCTGCTGGTCATTCTCACGCTCGGGCTTGCGCGGATGCTCGCCGCGGAATGGTTGCCCGCCTGCGCGCTGGCCGGAATCGCCGCGCTGGAATACGTCTGGCACGCGCGGCACTTCAGCTCCGCGGCACCGGGCCTGCCACTGGCCTGGTATGCGGGATTCTACGCGGTGTTCGCGGTGTATCCGTTCGCATTCCGGCGCGACTTTGTGCGGATGACGGGACCGTGGGCGGTGGCGGCGTTGAGCGGACCGGCGCACTTCTGGATGGTGTACCAGACGATCAAGTCCGGTTGGCCGAACGGGTTCATGGGCGCGGTGCCGGCACTGTTCGCGCTGGCGCCGCTCTGCAGTCTCGCAGTGATCCTGCGCACAGTGGCCGGGCAAAATCCGAAGCGCCTCAACCAGCTCGCGTGGTTTGGCGGAGTGGCGCTCCTTTTCATCACGCTTGTCTTCCCGATCCAGTTCGACAGGCAGTGGCTCACGGTGGCGTGGGCGCTGGAGGGCGCGGCGCTGCTCTGGCTCTTCCACCGCGTTCCGCATCCGGGGCTGCGCGCCACCGGCACCGTGCTTCTGGTCGTTGTCTTCGTCCGCCTGGCGCTCAATCCGGCTGTACTCGAATACCACATACGCGGAAGCACCGCAGTGTTCAACTGGTACCTCTATGCCTACGGACTGGCGATCGCCTCCCTTTTCTCCGGGGCCCGCCTGCTGGCGCCGCCGAGGCAGACCGTGCTCGGAATCAACGCCCAGCCGTTGATCTATTCGCTTGGAGTGATTCTTTCATTTCTGCTCCTGAACATCGAGATTGCCGACTACTTTACGCAGCCCGGGGCAAGCGCGCTCACGTTCCAGTTCTCAGGCAATTTTGCGCGCGACATGTGCTATACCATCGGATGGGCGCTCTTCGCGCTCGGACTGCTTTCCGCCGGCATCTGGAGGCGGCAACGAAGCGTGCGCTATGCGGCGATGGCACTGCTGAGCGTCGCGCTGCTGAAGCTTTTCTTTCACGACCTTGCGCGCCTTGAGGCGCTCTACCGCGTCGGCGCGCTCTTTGCCGTTGCGGTCATCGCGATCCTGGCGTCATTCGCCTACCAGCGCTTCCTGCCGACCAATGAAAAGACGATTCCACCGAAGCCTTAGATGGCATGAAGCCGAAACCATTCAGTTGGACCACGGATCGACACGGATGAGAGAATGAACAAGAACGACAGAGTCCATAGGTCACTGCCGGTGGCCTCGCCAGACGCTCATATGCCGAATGACCATCCCCTGGAAATCGGGGTCCATCGGTGTCCATCCGTGGTTTCCTCTGCATGGACCCGGCTTGGCGTCGCAGTGCTGCTCGCGCTCGCGGGCGCCGCACGCTGTCCGGGCCTCACGCCGACCGAGTGGCAGCACCGGCAGGCGTTGACGGTCGCGGCGCCCGGGCTCGTCCGCGTGGATCTGACGCCGGCGTCCTTCGACGCGGCGGGGCAGGGGCTGGAGGACCTTCGTGTCATCGACCCGGCCGGGCGCGAGATTGCGTTTCTGCTCGATCGTCCGCCGGCCTCCGCGACACACCGGATCCGAGCGTTGTCGTTCGAGGCGAAGCTGGTGCAAGGTTCGACTCAGATTACGCTCAGGACCGGCACGACCGAGAAGCTTGCGTCGGTGATCCTGGAGACCCCCGGTCCATTCTTTCTGCGGGCCGCGCGGATCGAGATCTCCGATGACAATTCCAACTGGATCACACTGGACCAGGGAATTCCGATCTTTCGTGAATGGGGCGCCGAGAAGCTCGAGCTGCCGATCGGCGGGCGCGTTGCGGCCTTTGTGCGCGTCACCATTGCCGACAACCGCGACGCCCCGCTTCCGTTTACCGGAGCGACGCTTCTCACCGCATCCTCGCCCGCACCCGAGCCCGAACCGGTTGGCGCACGCATTTCCGGCCGCGATGAGTTTGCCGGCGAGACGGTGCTGACGCTCGCCCTCGACGGCCGCCACGTGCCTCTCGCGGCCCTTGAGATCGAGACCAAGGAGCCGCTGTTCATGCGCCGGGTAACAGTGTCAGTCCGCGAAGTGCGCGATGCGGTTTCCGGCGAGCGCGTGGTTGCCTCGGGCACGCTTTTTCGCGTGTCGCTCGACGGGGCGCCAAACCGTGCGCAGCTCGAGCTGCCGGTCGCCTTTACGCCGGCCACGCGCGAGCTGCTTGTGCATATCGACAACGGCGATTCGCCACCGCTGGCCGTCGACGCCGTCCGTTTGAAGCGCGTGCCGGTCAGCCTGCTGTTCATGGCGCCCGCAGCGGGGAGCTACCCGTTGCTGTCAGGCAACCCGCAGGCGGTTGCCCCGCGTTACGACCTCGCCGCGTTCGCCGGCGAGATGCGCGGAGCCGGGGCCGCCGTCGTGATTCCGGGTGGCATTGAGGACATCGCGGATTATCACCCGCGCGAGACTCTCGGCGCGCCGCCAATGCCCGAGGTCCCCCTGACAGGCGCGCCGCTCGACGCGCGAGATTGGGCGCTGCGGAGGGCGGTCCAGATCGCCGAGCCCGGCGTGCAGGAACTGGAGCTCGATCTTGAGGCGCTCGCGAAATCGCGACCGGACTTTGCCGATCTGCGGTTGCTTCGCGACGGCAACCAAATCCCCTATGTGCTTGAACGGCCCGCGCTCGCCCGGTCGTTGGATCTGTCGCCGGTTGCATCGCCGGACCCAAAGCGCCCGACGTTGAGCTTGTGGAGCGTTCGTTTGCCGAAGACCGCCCTGCCGATCCGCAATCTTGTGCTGACCTCGGCGACCTCGCTGTTCGAGCGGCAATTCCGCATCTTCGAGCGGCTGTCCTCCCAGGACGGCGGCCCCGTGGAATGCACGCTCGCCTCCGGCCGGTGGAGCCGCACGCCGGAACCGGGCGTTCCCGAGAACCGGGTCTTCGGACTGGAGGAACGGATGCACACCGACACGCTCTGGATCGAGACGGACAACGGGGACAATCCCGCGATCGCGCTTGGCTCGGTGCGGGTTGTCTACCCGGTGGTTCGCCTGATCTTCAAGGTCGCGAATGCCGACGGCCTGACGCTCGCCTACGGCAACCCGTCGGCCAATGCGCCACGATACGACCTGAGTCTTGTGTCGACGCGACTGCTCACCTCCAGCCGCAACGCCGCGCACCTCAATGGCGACGAAAAAAGCACTGAGGCGAAGAATCCGTTCGCCGGCATTGACGGCGGGTATGTTTTCTGGGGTGCGCTCGCGCTCGTGGTCGCAGTGCTTCTGGTGATCGTGGCGCGATTGCTGCCAAAGCCTCCCGGTTGAACGGCAATCAGATCGAATAGCCGGCGTCAGGCAGCGGCACGACCTCCGCAGGCGGCAGGAGCATGCCCGCGGCGACGGTCGCATTCGTGCCCTCCTCGATCAGGATGAAGGATCCCGTCAACCGGTTGGTGGCAAAGGCGTCGAAGACGATGGGGCGCGCGGTGCGGAGGCGGATCTCGCCAAGGTCGTTCAGCCCGAGTTCCGGCGGCGCGGGCGCCGGCTCCAGCGTCGCAATGTCGATGCGGTGCTCGATTGCCGAGACGACGGCGGGCGTTGTCAGCGACGTGTGTTTGAGAAGGAATCGCGCTCCGCTGAGCAACGGTTGCCGGCGCATCCAGCAGATCCGCGCCCGAAGGTCGGTCGCGGCTCCGGGGCGGTCGTCGAGTCCGATGATCATGTCGCCCCGGCTCACATCGAGGTCGTCCTCAAGCACAACGGTGACCGATTGAGGGCAGAACGCCTCCTCGAATTGCGTGTCGCCGAGGCGGATCTCACGCACCGAGGTGCAGAGTCCGGCCGGCATCACGGCCACCCGCTGGCCGCGGCGCACGATGCCTCCGGCGATCTGGCCGCTGCAGCCCCGGAAATCGTGGAGTTGCGAATCGGCCGGCTGGTTCGGGCGGTTGATCCACTGGACCGGCAGGCGAAGACCGCCGAGATTCCAGTCGCTGGCGATGTGCACGGTCTCGAGGTGGCTCAGCAGGGTCGGACCCGGATACCAGGGAGTCCGGGCTGACCGCACGACAACGTTGTCGCCGTCGAGCGCGCTGATCGGGATGAACTTCACGTCCTTGATTTCAAGGCGCGGGAGGAACTGCTCAAAATCGTCGCGGATCTCGTCGAAGCGCTCCTCGCTCCAGCCGACAAGGTCCATCTTGTTCACGGCGACGACCAGATGCGGGATGCGCAGGAGCGCGGCGATGCAGGCGTGCCGGCGGCTCTGTTCGCTCACCCCGGCCCGGGCGTCGATCAGCACGACTGCCAGATTCGCGGTCGAGGCGCCCGTGATCATGTTGCGCGTGTACTGCACGTGGCCGGGCGTGTCGGCCACGATGAACTCGCGGCGCGGTGTGGCGAAGTAGCGGTACGCGACGTCGATTGTGATGCCCTGCTCGCGCTCGGCGCGAAGTCCGTCGGTGAGGTTTGCGAGGTTGATTTCGCCGCCGCCGGTGAGGTCCGCCGACCGTTCCAGGGCCTCGACCTGGTCCTCCATGAGCGATTTCGAGTCGTAGAGGAGCCGGCCGATGAGCGTCGACTTGCCGTCGTCGACGCTGCCGCAGGTGCTGAAACGCAGGATGTCGACCGGGTGCGGTGTGCCGGGATTTGCGGCGTTGTGAATCATGGTGGCGTGTGAAGATCGTCAGTGGAAGCCGGACGGAGTGCGTGGGAGCCGAGCGGCTCCGGTGAGGGGCGATTGGCGGCTTCAGAAATAGCCCGCCCGCTTGCGGTCTTCCATGGCCGCTTCGGAGACCCGGTCATCGGCGCGTGCGCCGCGTTCGGTGACCCGCGCGCCCGCCAGCTCGGCGATGATCTCGGCGACCGTGACGGCGGTGGATTCGATGCAGCCTGTGCTGATGATGTCGCCGACCGTGCGGACGCGGACGCGAAGATCGCGGATCTCCTCGTGCGGCAGGGGAGGGACGATGTCGTTGACTGCCAGCCACTGATTTTGCCGGCGAGCGCACCGCCGAGGATGGCTGAAGTAGATCAGGGGGACCTCGATCTGCTCGCGCCGGATGTACTCCCAAACATCCCGCTCGGTCCAGTTGCTGAGCGGAAAGACGCGCATGTTCTCGCCCGGGTTCAGACGGCCGTTGAAGAGGTTCCAGATTTCCGGCCGCTGGTTCTTCGGATCCCATTGGCCAAACTGGTCGCGGAAGCTGAAGAAGCGCTCTTTGGCGCGGGCCTTTTCCTCGTCGCGGCGCGCGCCGCCGATGCAGCAGTCGAACCGGAATTCGTCGATCGCGGCGAGCAGCGTGGGAATCTGCAGACGGTTCCTGCTGATCTCGCCCGGCGCGGGCACGGCCCGGCCCTGGGCAACCGCGTCGGCAACGCGGCGGACGATGAGTCGCGCGCCGAGTTCCCGCGCGCGGCGATCGCGGAACTCGTTCACCTCCGGAAAATGATGCCCGGTGTCGACATTGAGCAGTGGCATGGGGAATGCCGATGGGCGAAAGGCCTTTTCCGCCAGGCGCAGGAGGCAGATCGAGTCCTTGCCGCCGGAGAAAAGCAGCGCGGGCCGGTCGAACTCGCCGGCCACCTCGCGCAAAACGTGGATGGCCTCGGTCTCGAGGTGTTGGAGGTGATCGAGGTGATAGTTGGGCATCTTGCGAGTTTCAGGCATGGGATTCCTCCAGCGGTGCGAATCAATGGGCGGACGTCACGACTGGTGACGCGGTCTCGCGACCCCACGCTTCATGGAGCCCGCACTCGCGTTTCTCCGGGCCTTTTGCCGGATCGAAGTAATCCCATTCGTTCGGAAGGTTGTTGGCGCGGAGGTAGGCCTCCATGTCGGCGTCGGTCCACTGAAGGACGGGATTGACCTTGAGCACGCCCGTTTCCGGTTCGCGTGTCACGATGTCCAGCGCCGCCCTACCGGGGCTCTGCACGCGGCGCAGCGCCGTGATCCAGACGGTCGGCGCGAGCTCCCGCATTGCCCGGTGGAAGGGCTCGAGTTTCATCGCGGCGCTGAACCGACGCAGGCCCTCTTCGTCGTCCGCGGCCGGCAACGGGCCGTGAATCGCATCGCGGTTTGCCGCCGTGAGGCGCGGCAGATACGGCTTGAGGTTCAAGTTCAGTCGGGCGCGCAGGTCCTCCGCGTGTCGGTATGTGGCGGCGCGATTGTAGCCATGGTCGATCCACAGAACCGGGATGTCCGGCTGAACCTCGATGCACAGGTGCAGGATGACCGCTTCAAAGGGGCGAAAGTTGGTGGACACAATTGCGCGCCCGGCGGCGCGGTCGATCGCCCAGCGGACAATCTCTCCCGGCGGGCGGGAGCGCAGCCCGGCATTGGCTTTTGCGAGTTCATCCTGCCGCAGCAGGCCGGATGGAATCTGGTCGAGATTCGCCATCACGCGGAAACCGGGCTCGCGGGAGTCTCCTGCCACAGCACGCGTTCAACCCAGTCGCCCAAACGCTCGCGGGACAGACGCTCATCCTTCCAGCGCGCGAGCACCGGGCGAAGCTCGTCGATCAAATCCTCGATTCTGACACTGGAGCGGTATTCGCGGTTCAAGCGCGTGCCGGCGACGGTGCCGCCGAGATAAAGATTGTAACGGCCGGGCGCCCGGCCGACCAGGGCGATTTCCGCCATGTACGGTCGCGCGCAGCCGTTCGGACAGCCGGTCATCCGCACGATGATCTCCTCATCGCCGAGGCCGAGTTCATCGAGCAATGCCTCAAGCCGATCGAGTATGCCGGGCAATGCGCGCTCCGCCTCGGCGAGGGCCAGACCGCATGTCGGCAGCGCGACGCAGGCCATCGACGCGCGGCGGACGGCCGCCGCCTGGCGTTCGACGGGGATGCCGTGTCCGGCGAGAATCGCTGTAATCGCATCCTTCTGTGATTCCGGGATCCCCGCGAGGAGGAGATTTTGCGAGGGAGTGAGGTGGATTTCCGGTTTGAAGGTTGCGACCACGGTGCGCAGCGCGGATTTGAGGAGCCGTGGCGCGTTGTCGCTGATGCGTCCGGTCTCCACGTAAAGGCCGAGGAACCACCGCCCGTCGCTCTGGCGATGCCAGCCGAAGAGATCGCCCTGGCGCTCGAATGAGAACGGTCGCGCAGCCTCGAGGGCGAAGCCGGTCCGCGCTTCCACCTCGCTGCGAAACCATGCTGGCCCGCGTTCCGCCAGGACGTATTTCAAGCGGGCGTGCTTGCGGTTCGTGCGGTCGCCGAAGTCGCGAAAAGCCGTGATGACTGCCTTGGCCACATCGACGACACGAGCGGCGGGGAAATAGCCAAGGACGTCCGCGACGCGCGGAAAGGTTTCCTTGTTTCCATGACTCATTCCCTGTCCGCCGCCTGCGAGAAGGTTGTAGCCGATGAGCCGGGTTGGATCGGCCGGATCCGCGATCGCCACCAAGCCCAGGCAGTTTGTGAAAACATCGGTGTCGTTCAGCGGCGGAACGGCAAAAGCCACCTTGAACTTCCGTGGGAGATACTGACGGCCGTACAGCGGGTCCTCGAATGCCTTCTTCTCCTCGGGTGCAAGGGCGAGCTGCACGCCATCAATCCAGATTTCGTGGTAGGCCCGGGTTTGCGGAAGCAGAGCGGCAGACACCAGCCGCGCATCCGCCAGCACCTGTTCTGCCAGGGTGCCGATTGCAGGGGTGGGGGGAGCCATGACATTGCGGTTCACGTCGCCGCAGGCTGCGAGCGTCGTGCAGAGCGCGTCGTTGATTCCTTTGATCAGCGGACCAAGTTGGCGTTTCACGACTCCATGCCATTGGAACGACTGCCGGGACGTAATGCGCAGCGTTTCGTTTCCGTGCAGCCGGGAGAGCTCGTCAAAGGCCAGATACTGTGCCGCAGGCACCACGCCGCCGGGTATCCGTGCGCGGATCATGAAGAGGTACTGTTTGCCCGTCTTCCGCTTGTCGCGGTCGTCCTGTTGGTAAACCCCGTGGAATTTTAGGAATTGATCGTCGTCCTCCGAGAAACGATCCGCCTCGGGGTTGGACAAGGTCTCGCCAATGTTTCCGGATAGCGTTGGGTCACTTAGCTTAAGATCCTCGTTTTTAATCATTTAAAATTGGTTGCAATGCTGTTGTGCGAATTGATGTACTTACATATGTATGATTTGACAAAAGTCCATTACTTTGTTGGCTAATACTCCCAAACATCATGGAGATTTCCTCAGGTCACGTATCCATCGTTGGCGCCGGCCCGGGCGACCCGGAACTCATCACGGTTCGCGGCCGCGACCGGCTTGCTGCTGCAGACGTCGTGATCTATGACGATTTGGCCGGGCATGCGCTGCTTGCCCACTGCCGGGTCGATTGCCGGCGGATTCATGTGGGCAAACGTTGCGGCCGCCACACATGGACCCAGGAGCGAATCACGGATCTTCTGTTGATGCATGCCGGGCGCGGCCGCCGGGTTGTCAGGTTGAAGGGTGGAGATCCTTTCGTATTCGGGCGCGGTGGCGAGGAACTGACGGAGCTGCTGAGGGCGGGCATTCCATGCGAGATCGTGCCGGGAATCACGGCAGCGACTGCGGCTGGTGCCGCTGCCGGAGTCCCGCTGACGCACCGCGGGATTGCGTCAGCCGTGGTCTTCATTACCGGCCATGAATGTGCTGAGAAAGCCGGAGATGGGATCGACTGGGCGGCATATGCCCGGCTTCGCGCCACGCTGTGCGTTTACATGGGTGCGCGAAATCTCGCGGGCATTGCCGGACGGATCGCGGCGGGTGGCCTCCCGGCGGACACTCCAGTTGCGCTCGTAAGCCGAGCCAGCTGGCCGGATCAGAGCATCCGGTTTTCAACACTCGGCGAACTCATCGCTGGCTCCGACACAGAGGCCGCAACACCCGCCCTCGCGATCATCGGCGAAGTCGCGCGGATCCCCGCGATGGCTGCCGAGCTTGCGATGGCAACGGCAGTTGCAGTGTGAGGTTGCGCCGGACCGGGATCCTGGCGCACCACTCAATCTCCCAACGGCTGGTATTTCCTGCCTTCGCGCGCGCGGTCGGCCAGCAGTTCAATCAGCCCCGGATGCGATCCCACGAGATCGGTCATTTCGACGCGCAAACTGGGATGCCGCCGCTGTGCCGCAGCGCAGATGCGGGCGACGTCGCCGCCGGGACCGGCGTGACGGCCCGGCAGCAAGAACTGCATCGCAACGATCACCGGACGCGCATCCGGGTCCGATTCGTCCAGGGCGCGTTCGAGAGAAGGATCGTTGAAGTTGTATTCTGCACCCGGTCGACGTTCCATGGATGCCGCCCGCACCGATGCAACCTCGGCTCCGAGCCGGACCGCAAGCTGCGCGGCGAGTTGATCGCGCACGGCGGTGACCGCGCGCTCCGGGCTGCCGTGGTCAACCAAGATGACCGCGGACGGAGCCGCGGCTTCCAGATTCTTTGCGTGCACAAGATCCATGATCAACGCGGCCATCCGGTCATCGCTCGCATCGGCAGTGTCCACCAAACATTGGGCGAGCCGCACTTGCGCCTGGGGAAACTGCAGCCTCAGACGCCCAACACACGCGGGCACGTCGCCAGTCAGCGCCACGCTGGGTCCGAAGAACAGCGGAACGATCAGAAATCGATCGACGCGCTGGCGCGCCCGGCGCTCCAGCGCGGGTTCGAGGACCTCGGCCGGCCGTCCTGCCAACGACGCCGCGGGTACTGCATCAGCATGAAGGAGCGAAACCGGCGCCACGTCGCAACCCAAGGCGCGGCCGAGCTGCGTTGCGATCCGTCGCAAACCCAATGTCGACGCCGGTTCAAGCGAGCCATAGTCGACCAGCAGAATGGCTTCGGATCCGGTTGCGCAGTTCATCCAATATTCACTGCTGGGGCTTTCCCGTGGGCAGACCTGCGGCCTTCCAATCGTCGAAGCCGCCGGCGTTGGCGGTTTTGAAACCCTCCGCCGACAGTGCGCGCGCGGCCTTTCCGGACCGCGCACCGGAACGGCAATAGAGGATGATCTCTCTCGCGCCGACCTGGGCGAGAAACGGCTCCCACCGGACTCGCGCGCCGGTGAGGTCGCTCAGCGGCAGGAGCGCCGCATCCTCGGCCACGCCGCCGGTCCATTCGGCCGGCTCGCGCACATCGACGAGCACTGCTTTCATGTCGCGCACGAGCTGCGCAGCCTCTGCCGGACCGATCCGGCGCGCGCCGGAATCGGAGGAGGGGAACAGCGACGCAAAGGGATTCGGGAGTTTCATTGGATGCGATGTCACGTGTTACGTTACAAAGCGGCTGTGGGCGCGGTGGTGAATAATATCACGGATTCCCCCGGCTTGTCGCGTGGTTCGCAATCTTTTGGGTTGTGGGTTTTTCGGGTGGGCCGGCAACAAGCCGATGAGGAGACTGGGATGACGTTTATGGAAACGGTGCCGTGATGCGTGAGGCAGGCCACAATCGGCATTTGGGGAGCGGACCGGCGGAGACGAAACTATTCCGATATAGTCAGGTTTAATATGCATGATCAGGAGCACTGCTGATTCGGCAAACGATCAATTCGTGCTTCCGTTGCTGTATCTGTAGTAACATAGGTTACGTACACAACAAACGGCAATGCACGAGCACTCACGGGTGTTGCCAGGCCGCCGACCAGACTACTGGAGGAGGATCAAGAATGAGTCTCCATCCATGAAATCGTCATCACAGATCCAAAAGATCGTTCTCGCCGCGGCAGTCCTCTTTTCAACCGGATTGTACGCATCGCAAATCCTCGCCGACGCTCCGAACAGGGTGACTCCCTTGGCGGTCGGCAGCACGGCTCCGACCCAGGTGGTCACCACAGCTGATGGTCCCTTCGATCTTGGCGAAGCGATCGCGCACAAGCCGACCATTCTGGTCTTCTATAGGGCCAACTGGTGCAGTCTCGGCAACCGGGCGCTCGCCGAGTTTCGTGATAACGCACAGATCTACGAAGACCTCGGCTTCCAGATCATTGCGATATCGGGCGACACTCCCGAGAGCCTCAAAGCCGCAATCGACAAGAATCGCCTGAACTACACGCTTCTCTCGGACCGAGGTCTGTCACTTGCGTCCGCCTACGGGATCGCGTTTCGCGCAGCAAAGGACTTGGTCAATAGCTACGCCGCGAAAGGCATCTCTCTGCCTGCGATTCCGAGCGAGCAGGGTGCCGCGGGGTTGTTGGTGCCATCGGTATTCATCGTCGATCGCAACGGGGTCATTCGCTGGGTCTTTTCCAGTTCCAAAAAGAACCCCACGCGCAACGAGCTGATCGCCGCCGTGGTCAAGGCGCGCACCTGATTCGCGCCGATGCCGGCCGGCCGGTCATTCCGCCGCTGTCCGGCAACGCTTGAATCGACGAAGACGCGGGCAACCGGTCGCGCCCTCAACACGCAGTCTGTCATTCGAGAACCATGCATAGCGCAGTCCTCAGAAGATTGCGGGTCGCGATCGCTGCCGCCGTGTTCGCCGGTCTGTTCCTGGCTTTGGCCGGTGTCCATTGGCTCGGGTTGGAAGCGGCGGGTCATTATCTGGCATCCACGCAGTTCGTGCCGTCGCTTCTGGCCCTGGTCACGGGTGCTTCGTTTTCTGTCGCCTGGATTCTGATCGCCATCGCAGCGCTTTTGGTGGGCCGGGTTTACTGCTCTGCGGTTTGCCCGTTTGGCATCCTGCAGGATGTCATCGCCCGAATCGCCGCGATCTTGCGTCGCCGAAATGCCGCTCTCCCGTATGCCCTTCCGCTGACCTGGATCCGGCACCTGTTCCTCTGGGGAGCTGTTGTGGCCATTGGGGCGGGCTGGGGGAGTTTCACAATCGCCTTGCTGGATCCCTACAGCAGTTTCGGGCGCATCGTCTCAATCATCTTCCGGCCGCTGATCGGCCTCGCCGACCGCGCCGTTGGCGGAGCGGCGAAGATCGCCGGATTGTCCTGGTCCACACATCTGGGAACACACTGGGGCGGAGTCGGGGTGATTGGCGTGCCGGCGGCGATTCTGTCGCTTGTCGTCGTTCTGGTCGCGTTCCGCGGGCGGCTTTACTGCAATTCCGTTTGCCCGGTCGGCACGCTCCTCGGATTGTTTTCTCGCTGGGCGGCCTTTCGCGTTGCAATCGACAAGGGCTCGTGCCGCAAATGCGGCGAATGCCTGCGAGCCTGCAAGGCGCAGTGCATCGATTTGCGCCGGGGCACCGTCGATTTTTCCCGATGCGTCGCGTGCTATGACTGCCTCGGTGTCTGCGACAATCACTCGGTCGGCTATCGTTTTGCCTGGAGGCGGAATGCCCGGACTGCGCCGGCCCCGAATGCTGCGTCAGGCGCTTTCGAAAAGCCATCGGTACCGGAGGCCGTTGCCGATCCGCAGCGGCGCACCTTTATTGCAACAGCGGCCGTGGCGGTCGCGGCCTCGCTTGCGGGCACGAAATTGCACGCGGCAGGGAATGTCGTGGCACCGCGCTCAACGATCGACGGAAAAGACAGACTCACGCGTCCGATCTGCCCTCCGGGCTCGGTGAGCGTTGAGCGCTTCGTCGACCGGTGCACCGCCTGCCAGCTCTGCGTCGGCGCCTGCCCGACCAATGTGCTGCAGCCGTCGTTCAGGGAATATGGCGTCAGGGGCTTGTGGAAGCCGCGTCTCGATTACGCGACGGGTTCGTGCGATTTCGATTGCCGGCGCTGTGGCGAGGTTTGCCCGAGCGGTGCGATCGGACTGCTCGATCTCGCCGAGAAGCAGATCACGCGGATCGGGGTCGTGCATTTCGAAGCTGCCAAATGCGTTGTGCTGGCATCGGGCACCGCTTGCACGGCCTGCTCCGATAAGTGTCCGACGAAGGCGGTGCGGACCGTGCCGACCTCCAGCGGGCTGCAGCTGCCCACGATCCAGCCGTTGTTCTGCATCGGCTGCGGCAGCTGTGAACATGTGTGCCCTGCCAGGCCGCAAAAGGCGATCACCGTGATTGGGCGGCGCCATCACAACCGCGCGAGAAAGGCGGCTGACGGCCGGGCCACGCTGATCGCCTCCGCCCGGGTGCGCACGCCACGCGAGAAGCTCCAACTGACAGCCTGCGGCGGCCCGCAATCCATCAACCCCAACCTCCCAGCGGATCTCCAGCGATGAGCAACAACGATCTTGGCAATCCCTCCCGCCGGCGCTTCCTGAAATCTGCGGCTGCAATTGGGGCCGCCTCCGTCTTTGCAGGGAAGGCCGCCGCCGCGTTGAGCGACGTCGGTGCAACCACGCCGCAGCCCGCGGCATCCGCCAAGCCAAAGCAGGCGACGGAGAAGCTCGTCCCGACTTTCTGCGCCATGTGCGGGCCGAGTCCGGGTTGCGGCATCTATGCAATCGTGCGCGACGGGAAGTTCGTCGGAGTCAAAGGCATGAAGGAGTCGCCACTCAATCGCGGCAGACTCTGCCCCAAAGCCCATGCGTCGCCGCAATGGGTGTATTCGCCCGACCGGCTGAAGACTCCGCTGCGCCGGGTCGGCGCCAAGGGCGAGGGCAGGTTCGAGCCGATCACCTGGGACCAGGCGCTGGATATCATCGCCGACAAACTCAAGGAGCAGAAGGCAAAGTTTGGCCCGGAGTCCCTTGCGATCCTCTCACCGGCCCACCGCACGTATTCGAGTTATCTATACCGGTTTCTGCTCGCGCACGGCAGCCCCAACTACGGGCACAGCGGCATCTGCGCCATGCAGCGCGCCTTCGCCTATTCCTACACCCTGGGCGGTTCACCGCGCCCGGATATCGAGAAGACCAAGCTTGCCGTGATCTGGGGCAAGCAGCCCATCTACGCCGGAGCGTCAAAGGGCTCGATCAAGGAGATCCTGGATGCGAAGGAGCGCGGCGCAAAGATCGTTGCGATCAAGCCCACGATGGAACCGGACGTCGCGATCGCCGACGTGTGGGTGCCGGTTCGCCCGGGAACGGACGCCGCTCTCGCGCTCGCGATGCTGAACGTCGTGATCGGCGAGAAGCTCTACGATGAGAAGTTCGTCAAGGAGTGGACGTATGGCTTCGATCCGTTGGTCGAGCACATCAAGAAATACACCCCTGAATGGGCCGAGCCGATTACGGGAGTGAACGCCGGACAGATTCGCAGCGTCGCTCGACTCTATGCAACGACCAAGCCTGCGTGCATCCAGACGGGCAACGGATTCGAGCATGCGCCGGGTTGTGCGGACGCCATCCGTGCCGTGTCCATTCTCTCCGCCATTACGGGAAACCTCGACCGGCCCGGCGGCGATCTGCTCGGCGGCCCGGGCGAGGGCGGTGGACCGGGCGGCCGTCCGCGGGCATCCGATCTGCGCAGCAAGATCACGCAGGAGCTGGTCAACAAGCTCGTCGCGCCGGAGTTTCCACTTCCATTCCAGCCGATGACGGAGGGCCCATCGTCGGCCTATTATCGGATCATCGAGAGCGTCCTGACGGAGAAGCCGTATCCGGTGCGGACGATCATCGCCCCGGGAACGCAGCCGTCCGTCACAAACCGGGGGCCGAAGAACGTCATCGCAGCCCTGAAGAAGCTCGATTTCTACGTGGTGATCGACGTCACGCGGACGGCGGAGATGAACTACGCCGACATCGTGATTCCCGTGGCATCGATGTATGAGACCGACCATCCCTTCGAGACCACGGGCAACTGGACGATGGCACGGAACCGGGTGATCGAGCCGCTCGGAAACTACAAATCCGACTACGAGTTCTGGATCGATCTCGGTGTGAGGATGGGCTACGGAAAGGACTTTTGGAACGGCAGCATCGCCGAGTGCATGAACGAGCAGCTCAAGCCGTTCGGCCTCACGATGGAAGAGCTGCGGGCGAAGCCAACCGGCATCGTGAGAACGGAGACGCGGCCGCCGGCCTACGAGAAATACGCCCGCGTCTTCTCGGCCCCGAGCACGCGCCTCGACCGGGCGCCGTATCTGCCGCAGGGCAAGGTCGCCATCTACAATACCACGTTTGAGAAACATGGATACAATCCGCTGCCGGAGTGGAGGGAGCCCCCGGAAAGCCCAACGGCGACTCCCGAACTGTTGGAGCGGTATCCGCTCGTCTTCTCCGATTTCCACACGTCGAAGGTCTACACCGCGAGCTGGCAGCGCAATGTCCCCTACCTGCGCGAGGTCATGCCGGACCCGACGGTCCAGATTCATCCCGACACCGCAAAGGCACGGGGAATTGCGCACGGCGACTGGGTGATCGTCGAATCGCCGCATGGCTCGCTGAAATTCAAGGCGGAGATCTATCCGGGGATCCGGTCCGACACCGTGATGGCCCTGCACGGGTGGTGGCAGGCCTGCAGTGAACTCAACCGCCCGGGCTTCTCGCTCGTCGATGGCGGAGCCAACACCAACAACCTCTACAGCACGGAACCGAAGAAGGCCTGCGACCCCCTGGTCACGGCCTATACGAGCCAGACGCTCGTGCAGGTCAGGAGAGCCTAGCCCGGATGTTTCCTCACCTCGCTTCGCCGCAGAGCCACCGTCTGTTCGATGCACAAATCTGCCGGCCCAGCGTCAACGACATCCGGGCTAGCCGCGCGCGACCGGCTCACATCACGAGCAAACCCATCAACGCCCATCCTCCCATCATGGCCACGCAATACGGTTTTTCCATCAAGTCCGAGCGGTGTGTGCAGTGCCAGGCATGCGAAGTCGCGTGCAAAGGCGCCAACCAGGTTGAACTGGGGCCGAAATGGCGGCGGGTCTACAACTTTTGGGACGGACAGTATCCGCAGGTGACGAACCGGAACCTTTCCATCTCCTGCCTGCATTGCGCAGAGCCCGCGTGCCTGGAGGTCTGTCCGGTGGGCGCGATCACCAAGCGCACCGAGGATGGCATCGTGGTCGTCGACCGCGACGTGTGCATCGGCTGCCAGAGCTGCGCCAAGGCCTGCCCCTACGGCGCGCCGCAATTCGGCCGGGATGGCACGATGCAGAAGTGCAACCTCTGCCTCGGCCGCATCACACAGGGCGATGTCCCGGCGTGTGTGGCCACATGCCCGGGTGAGGCGCTGGATTTTGGTCCAATCGAAAAACTCATCCAACTCGGGAGTTCGGCTTCCGCCCGCAAACTTGAGGGCACGACGCGTCCCTCGCTTGTCATCATCACGAGCGATGCCGTGGCGCGGAAAGTCTACACGGAGGCCTTCGCGGCCGAATGGCCCGCGCGACGACCATGAGCCCGCCATCGCTTCTTCTCCATCGGATCTTCGTCTCAGACGGTCATAACTTCTTTGGCCGCCATGGGCAGGCGCCGGCAACCCATGCCATCCGTGAGGTCGTGTCCGTTGCCTGCGTGGCGGGTCGCGGGCTGCAGGGCGACCGGTTCTTCGACCACCCGAAGAACGACAAGGGGCAGGTCACGCTTTTCTCCATGGAAGTCTTCGAGGCGTTGCGTGTCGCACTCGATCGCCCCTATGCGGAAGCCTCCGCATTGCGGCGCAACCTGCTCGTGAGCGGAGTGGATCTCAACGATCTCATCGGCACGGAGTTTGAGCTTCAGGGCATCCGGCTCTTCGGCGTGGAGGAATGCAGTCCCTGTTATTGGATGAACACGGCAATCGGTCCTGGCGCGGAAGACTGGCTGCGCGGACGAGGCGGGATGCGCTGCCGCATCCTCACGTCAGGCTGGCTGAGCACACAGGTGGAGGCGCCATGCTGACGGGTGTCATCCTCGCAGGCGGACACTCGCGGCGCATGGGGCGCGATAAGGCCGTAATTCCCGTCGCAGGCGAACCGCTCTGGCAACGCCAGGCGCGTACCCTGCGCGCTGCCGGCGCCACGCGCGTGGCCCTCGTTCTCAGACCGGGCCAATCTGTTCCGCCGGACACCGACAGGCTAGCCGTGCAGGTGTTGCGAGACGACCGCGTTGATTCCGGTCCGATCGCCGGTTTGCACTCCGCGCTCGCTTCGCAACCTCCCTCAGCGTGGTATCTCGTGCTCGCGGTTGATTTGCCGCATCTTCGACCGGATTGGTTTGGATGGCTGTGGGGGTTTTGCGATGACGGGATCGGAGCGATCGCGAGGCACGACTCGGGCTTTGAGCCACTGGCTGCAATCTATCCCGCTGCGGCGGGTCCGATCGTCGCGGCCCACATCGAGAGTGGTGAGAACTCGCTCCAGAGTCTTGCGGACCATCTGGTGCGAACGGGCAAATTGCGGGCGGTTCCATTGCCGGCCAGAAAACGGACTCAATTGGCCAACTGGAATACACCGGCGGACATCGACCTAGCCCGAACCTTTCACAGTGAGAATGGCTCCGTGTCCCAACCTGTATTTGGAGACGCGACGCCTTCGTCGCGTTTTTTGGAGGCGCACGCGACGAGGGCGTCGCGTCTCCACGCATTTCTACAACTATCCGGACGAGATCGATCGTCTGTTGAGTGTTGTACGTGCACTTGCAGGTTGAACATGAGACTTGTCCGGCATCATCGGTCGGCTTACTGAGGGGACGCATGCTTCCGGTTCTGATTCCATCGGCAAGAAGCGGGCGGTGCCTGACGGCCCGCGCGCCTGACGGGTCCATGCGCGATCTGGTCGTGCGCCTGTCCGTCACGCCCCGCTGCCAGTTGCGATGCACCTATTGTCTGCCCGAGGATCCCCAAGGCTGCATGCACGGTGGAGGGCGGGAGCTTCCGTTGCGGGATTTCGTGCGGCTGATCGCGGCGCTGCATGACCGCTATCGCGTCCGCCGGGTGCGTTTCACGGGCGGGGAGCCGCTCCTGCGCGTCGATCTGCCGGACCTGATCGAAGCCGTTGCGGCGCTGGGAATCCCTGAACTGGCCCTGACGACCAACGGCCAGCTGTTGGCGCCGAAAGTGGCGGAGCTTCGGCGCCGCGGATTGCAACGCGTCAACATCAGCCTGGATTCGCTCGATCCGGTTCGGTTCGGTACGATTTCCCGGGGTGGGGAACTTGCGCGGACCCTTGACGGCATCCTCGCCGCGCAGGCGTCGGGTCTCAGTCCCGTCAAACTCAATGTTGTGGTCTTGCGCGGGCAGAATGACGGCGAGGTCGGCGATCTTCTGCGCTTTGCATTGCGGACGGGATGCCACGTGCGGTTTCTGGAGTTGATGCCGGTCGGGGTCGCCGCCGGGCAGTGGGCGACCAACTGGGTCGGTCAGGAAGAGATCCGCGCGCGGCTCGATCTTCCCGGCCTGGCCTGGACCGGGCTGACCTGGGCTCCGCAGGAAACCAGCCGCGACTGGCGCGTGCGCGATGACCATGGCAACGAAACGATTTGCGGTTTCATCGCCGCGGTAACGCAGCCGTTCTGTGCCTCCTGCCGACGCATCCGAATCACCGCAGACGGAAGACTGCACGGCTGCCTTGCATGCACTGCAAGCCACGATCTCCGCCCGATTCTGGAGGCTCCGACAACCGTCGAGGCTGAGGCGCGGCTCCATTCCATTTTGCAAACGGCATTCGGCGAGAAACGCACGGGGCAATTTTCCGAAGCCGTCGAATCGATGTGCACGGTGGGCGGATGAACGAGCGATGCCCCCTGTTCTCGATTTCCGAAACCGACATTGCATCATGGATGCCCCAATAATCTCGAACTCAGGCCGCGTGCTTGCGATCTGCGCCAGCTCGCGCAGGGGGCACAGCAAACATCCGGTGGAACGAGGAGTCTTGCGCGCAGGGCACGGTCTCGAAGGCGATGCGCACGCCGGCAACTGGCACCGGCAGTTGAGCCTCCTCGCAGCGTCTGACATCGAGTGGATGCAAACGCGTACGCAGCACAAATTGCACTTCGGGAGCTTCGCCGAGAACTTTGTTTTGAATGGGGTCGACTTCTCCGCCGTGCGAGTGGGGACGCGGCTGCGGTTGGGCGATGAAGCGGAGATCGAGATCACGCAGATCGGCAAGGAATGCCATGTGGACTGCGAGATTTCCCGTCAGGTCGGGACCTGCATCATGCCGACGCGGGGGCTGTTTGCGAAGGTCCTGCGCAGCGGGGCTGTCGCCGTGGGCGATTTGGCGATGGTGCAGGCGCCGGTGGTCGGCCAACGTCAAGAAATGCTCCCCACTGCATGAAACGAGATATTTGACTGATCCGTGTTACTATTTCTCCGAAGCGAGTTTTTTGCGCGGTTCCCCTATGCAGCGAGGCGTTCGGATCTCGTAGGGGCGCAGTCTTGCCCGTTCGACAGGCTCAGGGCCCCGAGCGGGGTCGAGGGGCTGCGTCCCTTTGGGGGCGCGACCAGCCTTCGCGAAGCCGACGGCACGGCAGGCGAGATCGCGCCCCTACGTTCGGTTGCGGCGGAGCCGCGCTAGGTGCATCTCTGGTTTAACTGAATTATTCCTGCTAATCGAACCCGAGCTTCGTCTCCCAGACATTTTTCCAAATTCGCCATGAACATTCGTCGAGTTTCAACAATGCTCATTGCCGCTCTGTTCGCGGTCTCGCTCCGCGCAGCGGACCTGAATATCTTCGCAGCCGCCAGCCTCTCTGACGCGTTGAAGGAGATTGCCAGAACCTATGAATCCGCGAGCGGAGACAAGCTTCATTTCAACCTCGGCGCTTCGAGCCTGCTTGCGCTGCAGATCAAGCAGGGAGCGCCCGCCGATGTGTTTTTCTCGGCCGACGAGGCGAAGATGGATGACCTCGCCAGAGCCGGCCTCATTGTCATCGACACGCGCCGCAGCCTGCTCTCGAACACCCTTGCGATTGTCGTCAGCGCCGACGCAGGCGCGATCATCACGGCGCCGTCCGATCTCGCGAATCCGGCGATCCGGCGGATCGCGCTCGGGGAGACGCAGACCGTGCCGGCCGGCATTTACGCCAAAGAGTATCTGCAAAAGACGGGGTTGTGGGAAACGATCGCAGGCAAGGTCATCCCCACGGCAAATGTGCGCGCCTGCCTCGCAGCTGTGGAATCGGGGGATGCAGACGCCGGCATCGTCTACAGAACCGACGCCCTCATCTCGAAGAAGGTGAAAGTCGCCTGCGAGGTTTCGGCCGCGGAAGGGCCGAGGATTTCCTATCCGCTCGCGGTGCTGAAAGCGTCGGAACATCCGGATGCGGCTCGCAAATTCGTCACTTATCTGACGTCGCCGGAGGCTCGATCCGTGTTCACGAAATACGGTTTTCTGCCTGCACGCCGGTCAATCGAATGAACCGCGGGAAACTCAATTCTGTCGCCGATGTCCTGGCGCTCATCGACAGCGGCGTCGAGTCCCTGCCGGCGGTTGAGCTGGCGCTCGAAGCCGCGGGCGGCTGCGTGCTGGCGGAGGATGTGTTTGCTGATGCGGACCAGCCGGCATTCGAGCGCTCGGCAGTGGACGGTTTCGCTGTCGCTGCGGGGAGTGCGGCTGGCGCGTACAAGATTGCAGGCGAGATTCTGCCGGGTGAGCGCGCACCCGGGACTCCGGGCGCCGGCACTGCGCTGCGGATTTCCACAGGATCGGCTGTGCCGGCAGACAGCGCCATTGTGATGATTGAGGATGCGGAAGTGTCCGGCGCTCGTGTCACATTGAAATGCGCGCCGGACGCGAAGTTTATCCGTCGTCGGGGCAGCTCCATCCGGGCGGGCACGCGGTTGCTGACGAAAGGCAGCCGGATTGGCGCTGGTGAAGCGGCGGTGCTCGCTTCAAACGGAACGGCTGCCGTTTCTGTTGTCCCGCGTCCCCGCGTACTGCATGTGACAACCGGGCGCGAGATCGTGACTTTCGATGTGCCGCCCGCGTCGGGGCAGATTCGCGACACCAACGGTCCGTTGATCCACGCACTGCTGCGCGCCGCGGACGCACAATCGCTGGCCCGGTGTCACGTTGACGAACGCGCCGAGTCCCTGGTCGATGCAGTGGTGCGCTTGGGCGCGTTCGACCTGCTCCTCGTCTCGGGTGGATCCAGTGCCGGCCTGCATGATCACACGCTGGAGGCATTGGAAACGCTCGGATTCTCCATTCTTTCCCGAAAGGTGAATTGCCGGCCCGGCAAGCCGTTGATCGTGGCCCGACGCGGACACCAATGGGCTTTCGGCATTCCAGGCAACCCCGTGTCACATTTTGCGGCGTTCCATGTCTTCGTCGCCCGCGCGCTGCGCCGGCTCGCCGGCCGCACGGAACGACAGCTCGTTTCAGCACGTTTGGGCGCCGAACTTCCGGGAGTCACCGGTCCCCAGGAGACATTCTGGCCTGCCCGGCTCGAAATCCACCCGGCTTGCATCACTGTCATGCCTCTGCCATGGCTCGATTCCGGAGACCTGAAGGCGTTGATCGGCGTCAATTCCTTGATTCACCTGCCCGCAAACGCGCGCCCGGCGGCAGGCGACGAGGTTGGAGTCGTCTGTTGTGGGGCCGATTTTCCTTTCGCATGAAGCCGTCATTTTCCCATCTCGATGCCCGAGGCCAAGCCCGCATGGTCGACGTCAGCAGCAAACCTGAGCAACACCGGCGCGCCGTGGCCGTTGGCCGGCTCGTGTGTGCACGCAAGACCATCCGGGCACTCAAGGCGCAGGCGCTCCCCAAGGGCGACGTGCTCGCCGTGGCACGCGTTGCGGGAATTCAGGGGGCCAAGCGGACCTCCGAGTTGATTCCGCTCTGTCACCCGCTGCCGCTGAATCAGGTGACGGTCGATTTCACGGTTAAGGCGGATCGGATCGAGATCCGTGCGGAGGCTGTCACCGATGGAAAGACCGGCGTTGAAATGGAGGCGCTCACCGCGGTTTCAATCGGCGCGCTCACGCTCTACGACATGATGAAGGCGGTCGACAAATCGATGCGGATCGAGGGCATAACGCTTCTCCTGAAGGAAAAGAAATGAAGGTCGGCCGCGTCACCCTCAGCGACCGCGCCAGCGCGGGAGTCTACGAGGACCTCAGCGGTCCGGAGATCGAGCGCGTCTTCTGCGGGTGCTGGGACGGTGAGTGTTCCTTTGTCGCGCGTCTGCTTCCGGATGATCGCGCAAGCATCGCCGCGACCTTGCGCGAGCTCTGCGATGTGGAGGATTGCCCGCTTGTGATCACGACCGGCGGGACCGGACCCGCGCCGCGCGACGTCACTCCGGAAGCGACCCGCGAGGTGATTGAGAAGGAGCTGCCGGGATTCGGTGAGGCAATGCGGATGCAGAGCTTTGTATCCGTGCCCACTGCGATCCTGTCCCGCGCGACCGCCGGGGTGCGGGGGCGTTCGCTCATTCTCAATCTTCCCGGCAATCCCAGGTCGATCGAGCAATGCCTGCCGTCTCTCATTCCCGCGATTCGCGAGGCGCTTCACCATCTCCGCGAGAAGTCGCAATAGGTTCGGAGGCCAAGCTTCGAGCAAGCTCTATACGCGGGCCTTTGCGTCGATCTGACAGAATTACCAGCCACACGGATGCTGCGAGCAGCAGGCAGGCGCGCACGAACGCGACTGGCGGTTGTTCGAGCCAGTGCGCGGTGAGTCCGCCAAAACATCCGCATTGCAGATCCAGGCCCCGAAGCACGGCCTGTCCCAGCATAAGAACGAAGACCAGACATTGGGCTGTAACCAGAATGCCAATAGTTTCGACCCACAGTCCGGCGAGCAAAAGGGCTCCGCTAATAATCTCGATCCAGGGAAACACGACGGCGACGATCCGGAAGAACCAAACGGCGGGGCCGACCTGGTAGGCAAGCAGGTTGGTATAGAAATCGGAGGGGTGCGTTGCCTTGAGCCCCCCGGCGGCGAGGAAGATGGTCCCGAGTATGCAACGGATGACTACGAGGGAATACCCAGGGGTCCGATCGGAAACTGTTGTCCGGTGCGTCATTTGCCAGGTGAAGTCGTGTGGAACACCGGCAGAGGGCGCTCGAACACGAGCCGCTGCTCCGCGCGGAACCAGTCACAGACCAATCCAACCACAACGGAAACCAGAAGCACGGCGAACAAGCGCCATGGGCGGACGGCCCAAACCGCTCTCTTCAACCCGGAAAAGATCGAGCGCATGGTTACTGCGTTTTCAATAGCTCATCCAGAACCCGCTCGAAGAAATCGAGGGGTTGGAAATCCTCCAGCCTCGTTTCGGCCCAGACCCCGTTGCGGTCCAGTCTTCTCACCAGGAAAGTCGGCGTACCGCGAATATGGAGTTGTACGTATTCGGCGAAATCAGCGGCGACTGCAGCGTGCACCGAGGGATCGCGAAGGTGCGTCTCAAGATCACCCCGGTCAATCAGAGGACTCTTTGCGACGAAGTCCGCGAGGACGTCGGGGGGCCGAAGGCCGACCTGAAACAAGCCGTCTACAATGTCCCAATACTTCCCCTGTCGCAATGCGTAGCGCGCGATCAGAAAGATCTGGGAGGATTGGTCCTCGGGATTGTTCGAAGCGTTGATCACCACCCATTGCACCTTGCCCGGGCCGACATACTTCTCCCGCAACTTTGGAAAGACCGTTTCATGAAATGCGCGGCAGTGCGTGCATTTGAAGCTCGATAACTCGAGGACCACGATGCGGGCTTCAGGCGACCCGAGAACCGCCCGTTCGCGTCTGACGAGAGGGCCGCCCAGCCGCGGGTCGAAGGCATCCTGTACGGCGGCATCCGCCCCGGCGACCCGGCTTGCGAAGGCGGCCAGCGCGATCATGAAGCTCGCGAGTGCCAGCGCAGTCACGCCGCGCGCTCGCGTCTCCACATACCGGTTGTGATTGGGTGCCATTCTCGTTGTGCTAATATTGGTGGGTCGTTCGCGTTTGCGGCGATTTTGGATCCTCACCGGCAAGACCGGACAGCCGAGTGGCGTCAGTCTTCGACTGGCGGGAGCCGCCGGTCACAGACCGGCGCTACCTTTGGTTGCGGCCTGAAGGCTGAGGTGTGAAATAGGCGGGCCAGAAAAGGCCAGGCTCACCTCCCGAACCCGCAATTGCAGGGAGCAGAACCCATGCTTTCCAACTGCTTCTGTGTTTGGTCGTAATCAGTGCGTCGGACACCCGGCGCCACCTTGGCATTCCCACTACCGGATCTTGCCCGATGGTCCGCTGCCTTGTTCGATGCCGGCGTGGTGCGACAACCGATCATGAGAACAGACAGGAGAGCAGCGAAGATCAGTTTTCTCATGTTTAGCATTGCTTGATGCCAGCCCGCGAAGGATGGCATCAAGCATTTCGGACTTCTCAGCGAAGGAATTCGATCAGAACTGGGAACTCAAGACTACACCGGCCCAGCGAGGAATCCCGGGCTTCAGGGAGATACCGCCTCCCGGAGAACCGACGTTGATGTCCGTGTTTACGTTGAGAGCATTCTTTACGAGGAGGCTTATGTCGAACCTGCCGTCCTTCCTGCCGACACCAACGTTGATGTCGGTAACCCCCATCGATTTGGTGAAGAGATATCGGGACAGACTCGTGTCGGAATAGTAGCCCGTCTGGAAGTTGTAATTCACGTTTGCATGCAGGACCTTTTCACCGATCGGATAAGAGAAGTTTCCGAACAGATTTCCACTGAATTTTGGCGCTCCCGCCAGCACGTGGCCGGTTTGGTCGGTGTAATGCAGATTGGGATCCCCGCTCAGTTCCCAAGGGTCGGCAGCGAATTTGAAATCCTTATACCTGGCATCGGTATAGGCGCCGTTGATTCTCAGGATCGTGTGCTGAATTCCAGCATAGGATAGATTGAGTTCCACGCCCTTTGTCTGCACTCTCGGGACATTGATGAGCGCCGAAAGGTAGGAAATCTGCCCATTATTGTTCAATTGCGTCTGGACAGCGTCATAGAGCACGCCGCTTTGGATGTAATTGTGAATGTCCTGGAGATAGAGCGTACCATCGACGATGAGGGTGTCATTGAGGAACAGCGATTTGATGCCCAAATCGTAGGCCTCGGAACGCTCGGTGCCGACGGGGACCGACTTGCCTCCTAGAACTGTTGCCCCTCCAAGCTGCGAGACGCCCGCCTTTTCGCCGTGAGACCATGAAGCATAAACGGATTCGGCGTCGCTCAACTTATAGGTGACGCCGAGTTGCCCTGTTGGGAGGGTGGCGTTGTAGCCTTGAGCTTTCGTCTCCTGATAAAGGGCTCCGATTCTGGCCAGGCGGATGGCCTTTGCGGTTGCCACCTGTTTCGCCTGGGCGGCAGTGAGTGCTCCGTAATTGGCCGCGCCGAAATACTTTTGGGCAACGAGATCAGCCAATGCCAGCTGGGTGGCGTTGTTTGCCGCTGTCAGATTTCCATTTGCATCATTGGCGAAGCCGTTCAGTTGAACATTGTTCACTGAAACTGGGTTCAATTCGGCGGCGAACCCGTTGGACTGAATGAAACTGCTGCCCTTGTATGACCGCTCTTCCTTTGTGGCTCGGAAGCCTGCGCTTAGGGTCAGATCCGAATTAGCGTTCCAGATGACATTGGAGTAGGCGGCGGCGCTCGGGTTATACAGCTTGCTGGTGGATTGCGTGATCAGTCCGTCGGCCGAATTTTTCAGCAGATCCCAGCCGGACGCACTTGTGGCATTTGGCAGCAGGGGATTGACGGGATCCAGAATCGCATATTGGGCGGCATTTGCATACCAGGCGCCGGCATCAGGCCCATACCGGGTTATATTGCCGACGTTGGGATACTCCTCGACGAAGTAGTGCAGACCGGCCTGGGCCTTCCAGTCGCGACTGACTTGCCAGTCCAGTTTGAACTCCTGGCTGTATTGGCGATAGGTCGTTTGAGAACCGCCGGGCGGCAGCGTCCAGTCGAATTCGGTCAGTGAACCGATTCCCTGATTGAACCGATAGTCGCGGAATGCCGTGATGGAAGTTAGTGTCAAATCGCTGTTGAACTTGTCTTTCAGGTTTAGGGCGACCCCTTTTGTGGCATAGGTGTTCGGGTAATCGCCGACTCTGTCGACATAGGAGGTGGAATAGTAATCCGCCAGCGTGTAGCTGGTATTCTGGGCAAACCATCTTCTCTGGAGCTTCCCGTAGGCATCGTTGGAATAGTCGACCGGGATCCGGTTCCCGTTTGCGTCCAGATTATCGTAGTATGGCCGAGTCTTGACATTGAAGTTGAAGCAGTTCTCGCACATTTCCTTTCCCGTGGGAGTGATATCAATGCTCAGTTTTGCTTCGAATTCCTTGCTCGGCGTCAACAGGAACTGAACCCGGGCATTGGTGCGATCCGTGTTCCTGTAGGTATTCGCATTATCGTTCTTGTTTGGAAACGGACCATCCGCGGTTTCCCTGTGGATGGATATCCTGTAGGCCAGAAGGTCGTCATCGATGGGACCTCCAACTGTGGCGCTTGCGGTGACGTTACGAAGCTGCCCGAGGGTGAGCTCAAGGTTGGCCTCCGAAGTGAAGCTCGGAGGATTCGGCGTGATCGTTACGCGGCCGACGCTGGTACTCTTTGCACCGTCAACGCCCTGGGGTCCGCGGGTGACGCTCACGCTCTGAATGTCAGTGAAATTGGAGAGAGCGGTGATCGCGGAGACACCATTGCTTACCCCATCGACGACCACACCGACGCTGGGATCGAGCGCGCCGGCCCCCGATGCCCAGCCGACACCTCTGATGAAGATGGATGCCGAGTTCGGATTCTGCCAGGAGGTTCGGACATCGCCGATGCGACTCACAATGTCCCGGAAATTGTCCACGTGAAACGTATCGAGTTCAGGCCCGGTGACCACGGAGATCGATTTTGGCACCTGTTTAATGTCCTGTTCGGCGGTGACAATGACCGCATCGAGTTTAACCGCCGGGCCGGTGGCCGCGGCGGCAGGAGCCGCTACAGCGCTATCTGCGATCGCAGCGCTTTGCTGGGCGGCGGCGTTCTGGCCTTTTCCCGAGGATTGTCTTTGACCCGCATTATCAATGGGCGGATCGGACACAGTCTGTGCGCGAAGGGCGGCAGCGGCCAGAAAGGTGAGGCCGGCCACCAATGCAGCGACTTTCGGAAGGCGGAGAGCAAAACGGACGTTTTGCACGGATCTGCGATTATTGTGATTTGTAATTTCGATGTTGGGCATGGAAAAAGTCCCCTGAGGATTTGGATTTGAAGATGGGTGGGTGGATTTCATGGGAGAAAATCAGGCTCCACGTATTTGGATGTGCTGTGGGATCAGTCGTGTTATTTGTCCTGTTTCGGGAGCGGAAACTGGACCCTTTCACGGCGCTCGATCTGTGTCACACGATGCTCGTGAACGGTGATCAAGACCTCGCCCAGGACGAGTCCCTCGACTTTCTCCCTGACGATCTGAACCCAGTCCTGTGGCTGCTCCGTTATGCGTTTCGAAATTGTCTTGTTCATGATGTTTGGGTGTGACTGCGCGATGTGATGGCGCTCCTTGCCTGCGCATAGGGGAGGCGCGTTTCGCGAACTGGGGCGGATTCGCTTCTGGCGCGAATGCGTCCTTAGGCGGGCTTCTCCGTGCGGAGATGACCCATCTCTCGAAGACCGGCGGATGACCGCCTAGTCCCTAGGTGACCGTCTTTGTCGCGCTCGGGCGATTGTCGCGTCGCGCGATTGGGACGGATCGCAGAGAGATTCGATCCGATAAACAAACGATGGCTTTGACTGTTTCCTCCAGCGTTCTGGTCGGCGGCGAACTGTAATTTCGCCTTTCTAAGTCGAGTTAAGTCCTATACATACGGAACTAGTCAAGGATGTTAACATGACTATCTTGGCCAGAATACTTTGCTCACATCTGATAGGATTCCGAACAAACGTCTTACAAGGGTGTAAGGCAAGATTGATTCGGACTATAAGACTTACTGCAAGCATCGTAGAGCTTCAGTTCAGTGCGAAACCCTTCGCCTACTCAACGAGTATGGTATAGGCCAGATATCGGCGGTTCCGGGAGCCGTTGCCAGTCAGAATGAAGAATCGCCGCACGCTGCGGCGAAACGACCCGACATTAGCTTTCAATTTCCGGCTATCACGGAAAACGGAGTGCGACGCTGCAATTTCCGGGCTTCGAATTGAACATAGAATCCTTCTTGACTAAATTAGTATGTTTGGACAACAAGCTGTCCCGAAGACACAATTCGCCTGCGTAGCCGACCGGACTTTCGGAGGAAGCGCTCAAACGTTTCCTTCCTCCAATGTCCATCCCTCATGTCTGTGGGTATTCGTCCGACGGTGTTGAGATCGCGCTGCGTTCTCCGTCTTTCGGAGATTCCGCCTCGTGTGGCGGCCGGCTAGCGGCGGCAGGTACGGAAACCGCTGCCAGGGTGCGTGCGATGGGAATCCGCACGCTCGGAGGACTCCAATGAGCGGGCGCGGTTTGAGGCGAGCACGAGTCACGGTGGCGCTTGTGGTGCTCGCCGGCTTCCTGGGTGTGTTTGTCGTCGGGGGCCGGCTGTTCCCGCTCCGAACTGGATATATCCTCGCCTCGACCCAGTTTGTGCCGTCGCTAGTGGCCTTTTTGTCTGGTGCGTCGCTCTCGCTTGCGTTTGCCGCTGTATTGGCGGCCGCCCTGGCGTTTGGACGGATATATTGCTGCGCCTTTTGTCCGCTGGGATTGCTGCAGGATGCGATTGCGACGGTGACCGCCCTTTTTGTGGCGTCAGACAAGAATCCGCGGCGGTTTACCCGGCCGCTGACTTGGCTGCGGCAGTTCTTTTTGTGGGCTACGGTCGCGGTGGTCGTTGCCGGGTGGAGCAGTCTGGCAATTTCACTTACCGACCCTTACAGCCACTTCGGACGGATTTCAGCGATTCTCTTCCGCCCAGCTCTGATATTCGCCGCACGCCTGCCGCTCGGCGGACTGCATGCGTTGGGCGTAGATGCCAACATCCGCGTCGTCGCGCCCTGGGCGGGGATGGGGGCCATCGCTTTCCCCGTACTTGTGCTGGGTCTTGTCGTCGTGCTTACGGCGTATCGAGATCGTCTCTACTGCAACAGTTTCTGCCCGGTGGGAACGCTCCTCGGCGCTTTTTCGCGGTGGTCCGCGTTTCGTGTGTCGATCGACGCTGCTGCCTGCCGGAAATGCGGGGAATGCTCGAAGCGATGCAAGGCGCACTGCATCGACCTGCGCACCGGTGCCGTCGACGGGTCACGATGCGTCGCTTGCTTCAATTGCCTCGGCCATTGTGAGAACGATGCCATTCACTACCGCTGGCAGTGGAAGCGGGCGATCCGGGCGACCACTTCAAGGGGCCCACTGGCGGATACGGCGACGCGTCCGCCAACACCGGCTCTGGATGCGCCCAGGCGCGCCTTTCTGACCCACGCGGCGATGGCTGCAGCGGCTTTCGCGGCATCGAGGTCCAGCATTGCAAGTGCGGCCGATGGTTTGACGCCCGCGGCGGAAAAGCGCCGGAAACAGGCAACACTTGTCGTTCCGCCCGGCGCGGAAAGCGCGGCCAACTTCAATGCCCGTTGCACGGCATGTCAGCTTTGCGTCGGTGCTTGTCCGACAGGTGCGCTTCAGCCCGGGACACTTGGGCGTGGATCTGGGGGTCTGCTCAAGCCCAGGCTGGATTTCACGGTCGGCTCCTGTGCCTTCCTATGTCATCGATGCGGACAAGTCTGCCCGACCGGCGCGATTGGTCCGCTCGCCCTCCCCGAGAAGCAGGTGACGCGTATCGGCATCTCCCTCCTGGACCTAGAACTCTGTGAGATTCGGTCGCGGGGCGTCCGATGCTCCCGCTGTGTCGATGGTTGTCCGACCAAGGCGCTGACGTTTACGACCGCGGCGGACGGCATCCGGATTCCGACGCTCCAGCCTCTGCTGTGTATTGGATGCGGCATCTGCGAGCACGCCTGCCCGGTCCGCCCGAAGCGGGCGATCACCGTGATCGGCCGGCAAATTCATAATCGGGTGCGCAAGGCCGTCGATCCGGGCGCCATCGCCGGTTCCCTCTCCACGATTGGCTTTACGACCCAAGCACGCGAGCCGGTGGCAGCGTCAGTTGCATTGCACGCGTATCAGCCGTCATCGGCAGAGAGGGAAAATCTGACTCCATCCGCTTTCCAGAAGGAGACCCAGCAGGGTGACTGTCAGAACACCGACATTCAAAGCCCATGGTGCTGAAAGCAGGCTCCTTGTTTGTTCAGCAACGATGAAACTCCCACGATGAAACACAACGACACTCGGCAACTCACCCGACGGCGTTTTCTGAAGACCGCGGCCGTCATCGGCGCCGCAACCACCGTTGGTATCGGGGGAGCCCGGCTTTTCGGTGCAGAAAAAGAGCCTCCTTCAGGACAGACTTCAACGCGGAGTCGGAAGAATACGGCGAACGAAAAGCTCATCCCGACGTTCTGTGCGATGTGCGGTCCTCGCGGAAGCGATTGCGGCATCAATGCAATCGTGCGCAACGGCAAGTTCGTCGGTGTGCGTGGGTTGAAGGAGTCGCCGTTGAATTGCGGCAAACTTTGCGCGAAGGCGCAGGCGTCGCCGCAGTGGGTCTATTCGCCGGAGCGCCTGAAAACGCCGTTGCGCCGCGTGGGCGCGAAGGGCGAGGGGAAGTTCGTGCCGATCTCCTGGGATGAGGCCCTCGACGTCATTGCCGCCAAGCTCAGGGAGCAGAAGGAAAAATACGGTCCCGAATCCCTGGCGGCGCTCCCCGCCGGTGGGCGTGCTTACGGGTCCATCGTCTCCCGTTTTCTAACTGCGCACGGCAGCCCCAACTATGGCGGCACCGGCATCTGCGCGATTCAGCGCGCCTTTTCCTATGCGTACACGCTCGGCGGGTCGCCGCGCCCGGACATCGAGAACACAAAACTTCTGATCATCTGGGCAAAGCAGCCAGTCTACTCCGGTCCACCCAAGGGAGGCGTCAAGCAGCTCCTCGATGCGAAAGAGCGCGGGGTGAGGATTGTGGCGATCAAACCGACGATGGAGCCGGACGTGGCGGTCGCGGACGAGTGGGTGCCGGTGCGCCCGGGTACGGATGCGGCGCTGGCGCTCGCGTTGCTCCACGTGGTCATCGGAGAGAACCTTTACGACCGGGAGTTTGTGGAAAAGTGGACGTATGGCTTCGACCGGCTGGTGGAGCATGTGAAAAAGTACACGCCGGAGTGGGCCGAGCGGGTGTCGGGCGTGCCGGCGCAGCAGACCCGTGATCTCGCGCGGCTGTACGCCACGACGAAACATGCCTGCATTCTGACGGGTAACGGTTTCGAACACGCCCCGAGCTGTTGCGACGCGCTCCGCAGCGTCTCGATCCTGTCGGCGATCTGCGGCCACCTGGACCGCCCGGGCGGCGACCTGCTCGGCGACGGCGGCCGGCGGGCCACGAGAGGCGAAGATCTGCGCGATCGAGTCACGCCGGAAATGATCGACAAAATACTGGGTCCGGAAATTGCCAGGCCCTTCCAGCCTTTCTCGGAATTGCCGAGCGCCGGCTATTATCGCGTGATCGAGAGCGTGTTGACGGAGGATCCGTATCCGGTGCGGACGATCATCGCGGCGGGAACGCAGCCGTCGGTCTCGAACCGCGGGGCGAAGAACGTCATCGCGGCGCTCAAGAAGCTCGATTTCTACGTCGTCGTCGACGTGGCACGCACGGCCGAGATGGACTATGCCGACATCGTCGTCCCGGTCACGACGAACTACGAGACCGATCAACTCTTCGGAACGTCGGGTGATTGGATCATGGCGCGCAGCAAAGTCATCGAACCCCTGGGGGCCTACAAATCGGACTACGACTTCTGGTTCGAACTCGCCGTGAGGCTGGGCTATGGAAAGGACTTCTGGAACGGGAGCGTAGAGCAATACACCAACGAGCTGCTGAAACCGTTCGGGCTGACCATCGCAGAGCTGCGCGCGCATCCGACCGGCATCGTGCGGGAGGGCCGAAGCCGGCCTTCGGTTTACGAAAAGTATGCGAAGGTCTTTGCGGCCCGCAGCAATCGCCTGTCCCGGGCGCCGTATCTGCCGCAGGGCAAGGTGGCGATCTACAACACGACCTTCGAGGAGCACGGGTTTAATCCGCTGCCGGAGTGGCGGGAGCCGCCGGAGAGTCCTACGGCTACGCCGGAGCTGCTCGACCGCTATCCGTTGGTCTTTTCGGATTTTCACACATCGAAGGTCTACAACGCGAGCTGGCTGCGCAACGTGCCCTACCTGCGCGAGGTGACTCCGGACCCGACAGTACAGATTCATCCCGACACGGCGAAAGCGCGCGGGATCGAGGACGGCGACTGGGTAATTGTCGAGTCGCCTCACGGGTATATCAAACTGAAGGCGGAGATCTACCGCGGGATACGTCCCGACACCGTCATGGCTCTGCACGGCTGGTGGCAGAAGTGCGACGAGCTGAAAAAGCCCGGCTTCGCCCTCACCGATGGGGGAGCGAACGTGAACAACATGTACAGCACCGATCGCAACAAGGCCTACGATCCACTCGTCACCGCAATGACCAGCCAGACGCTGGTCCAAATCCGCAAAGCTTAAACACCATGGGCATTCAACTCGGATTCTATGTCGACGCGGAACGCTGCGTCCAATGTCACTCCTGCGAGGTCGCCTGCAAGGGCACCAACAACGTCGAACTCGGCGTCAAATGGCGGCGGGTGATTCACGTTTGGGTGGGGGAGTATCCAAAGCTCACGGACCGGCACCTGTCGATCGCGTGCCAGCACTGCGCGGAACCGGCGTGTCTGGAAGTCTGCCCGGTCGGCGCGATCACGAAGCGGGAGAAGGACGGGATCGTGCTCGTGGACAGGGAGACGTGCATTGGATGCCGCTCGTGTGCGGAGGCCTGCATCTACCATGTGCCACAGTTCGGCAACGACCGGACAATGCAGAAATGCACGTTCTGCGTGGAGCGGATCGATGCCGGGGACGAGCCGGCGTGCGTGGCGACCTGCCCCGGCGAGGCGCTGTTCTTCGGACCTCTTGAGGCGTTGAAACAACGCTCCGGCAACCGCGTGATCCGCCAGCTCACGGGGCAGGGCAACCCATCGCTGTTCATCGGCACGGCGGCCAATGCGCCGCAGGCCGAGGTCTTTCTGGAGGGAATCCTGCACCCCTGATCCGTCGGCCAGTTCCAGGGCGCGACCTGCTCTCCAATCGTTCCGGGCTTCACGACGTATCCACCCAGCAACAACGACCCAATGCCAAGATCCCACCCATCCAGTCTCCCGAGCAATGCAATGAAACCGGACGATGCAAGCCAGGTTAGCCGCCGTCGATTCCTGAAAACCGCGGCGGCAGTCGGAGCCGCGGCCGCGGCCCTTGGCACAATCGCCTTCGCTGACGAGCCACCGTCGGCAGAGCCGCAAAAGGCCGCACCCTCCCGCAAGAAGAAAACGGTGGACGAGAAGGCCATCCCGACGTTCTGTGCGATGTGCGGTCCGAACGCGGGTTGCGGGATCGAGGCGATCGTGCGCAACGGCAAGTTTGTGGGTGTGCGAGGGCTGAAAGAAGCGTCGAGTCGCGGGCAGCTGTGCGCCAAGGCGCATGGGGCACCGCAGTGGGTTTACTCGCCGCAGCGCTTGCGCACGCCGCTGCGCCGCGTCGGTGCGAAAGGGGAGGGCAAGTTCGAGTCGATCACCTGGGATGAGGCGCTCGACATCATCGCCGCCAAACTCAAGGAGCAGAAGGAAAAATACGGCCCGGAATCTCTGGCGGCCCTTTCCCCCGCCCCGCGCTATTACAGCGCATTGCAGTCTCGTTTTCTCCTGCTGCATGGCAGCCCCAACTTCGGGCACAGCGGCATCTGCGCGATCCAGCGCGCCTTCTCGTACTCCTACACCATTGGCGGTTCGCCGCGGCCCGATGTCGAGAACACGAAGCTCCTGATCATCTGGGCCAAGCAGCCTATCTTTTCCGGCCCACCCAAAGGCGGGACCAGGCAGATCCTCGATGCGAAGCAGCGCGGGGTGAAGATCGTGGCGATCAAGCCGTCGATCGAGCCCGACGTGGCGATTGCCGACGAGTGGGTGCCGGTGCGCCCGGGCACGGACGCCGCGCTGGCGTTGGGACTGCTGCACGTCGTCATCGGCGAGAATCTCTACGACCACGACTTCGTGGAAAAGTGGACGTATGGCTTCGACCGGCTGGTGGAACACGTGAAGCAGTACACGCCGGAATGGGCGGAACGGGTGACCGGCGTGCCGGCGCAGCAGATTCGCAGTCTTGCGCGCGAGTATGCCACGACCAAACACGCCTGCATCGCGACAGGCAACGGCTTCGAACATGCCACGAGCTGCAACGACGCGCTGCGCGCAATCGCCATCCTCTCGGCGGTTTGCGGCCATCTGGATCGCCCTGGCGGCGACTTGCTCGGCGGCGGCCGCGGCGGCCGCGGCGGCGACGACGCCGACGGGGGTGGCGGGGGCGGTGGGGAACGCGACTCGTTGCGCAGCCGGATCACCCCGGAGTTTGTCGACAAGCTGGTCGGTCCGGAGTTCCCCAAGCCTTTCCAGCCCGTCTCGGGCATGACGACCTCCGCCTATCATCGGATCATCGAAAGTGTGTTGACTGAGGATCCGTATCCCGTGCGGACGATCATCGCCCCGGGCACGCAGCCGTCGGTTTCCAACCGCGGCGCCAAGAACGTCGTCGCGGCGCTCAAGAAACTCGATTTCTTCGTCGTGATCGATGTGACGCGCACGGCGGAGATGGACTACGCCGACATCGTCATCCCGGTGACGACGGTCTACGAGAACGACCTGCGCTTTGGGTCGGTGGGCAACCGGACCATGCTGGCCAACAAGGTTATCGAACCGCTGGGCGCCTACAAATCTGACCTCCATTTCTGGATCGAATTGGCCGCGCGGATGGGTTACGCGAAGGACTTCTGGAACGGCAGTGTCGACGAGTATGTCAATTCACAATTGAAGCCGTTCAAGCTGACCCTCGACGAACTGCGCCAGCATCCCGGCGGCATCGTCCGCGAGAACCGGCGGCCGGTCGCGGCCCCAGTCTACGAGAAATACGAAAAGGCCTTCGCTGCCCAGAGTACGCGCGTTTCCGGCGGCCCCTTTCTGCCGCAGGGCAAGGTGGCGATCTACAACACGACGTTTGAGCAGCACGGCTACAACCCGCTGCCGGAATGGCGCGAGCCACCGGAGAGCATCACGGGGACGCTGGAGTTGCTGGAGCGCTACCCGCTCGTGTTTTCCGATTATCATACGTCGCGAGTCTATTTTGCGAGCTGGCAGCGGCATGTGCCGTATCTGCGCGAGGTCGCGCCGGATCCGACGGTGCACATCCATCCGGAGACTGCCAAGGCGCGCGGCATCGACAACGGCGACTGGGTGATCGTCGAATCGCCTCACGGGTACATCAAACTGAAGGCGGAGATCTACCCCGGGATCCGTCCCGATACCGTCATGGCTCTGCACGGCTGGTGGCAGAAGTGCGACGAGCTGAAGAAGCCTGGATTTGCCCTCACCGATGGCGGAGCGAACGTGAACAACATGTATAGCACGGATCGCAAGAAGGCCTACGACCCGCTCGTCACCGCGATGACCAGCCAGACGCTGGTCCAGGTCCGGAAAGCATAAACAATGTTGTGGCGGATTGCCATTTGCGAACCAAGCAATTATCCAAAATTCAGTAGTTGAGGCGGAATCGGCTTGCGGGCGCTCGCCGCTACGAGGAGCTGAAGCCTCAACTGCGGAATTTAGGATCGTAGACATTAATTCCAACGAGACGTCTTCGAGCCGAAGCGATCTACCGGGCAGCTTGGTGCAGCCCCATGATCCGCGGCCGACCAGGGTTGGGATGGAAACGTCCCCGCCTCCCACAATCGGAAAGAAGACACCGCATGATAAACTCATCCGCAGCGTCGCCGCATCCAGGCTCAGTCGGTCCCAATGCCGAGGGATTGGTGATCCGTCTCTCCGTTACTGCGCGCTGCCAGCTGCGCTGCACCTACTGCCTGCCGGAAAAAGGCTGCGCCTGCCCGGCCGCCGGCCCGGCTCGCGAACTCCCGCGGGCGGCGTTGGTGCGCCTGGTATCGTTGCTCCACGAGACGCATGGAGTGCGCCGGGTGCGTTTCACCGGCGGTGAACCGCTTCTGCGCGCCGACTTGGCAGAGTTGATTGCCGACGTTGCCGCGCTCGGCATTCCCGAGCTCGCGCTCACGACCAACGCACAACTCCTTGCGGCGCGCGCAGCGGACCTGAGGGCCGCCGGCCTGCAGCGGATCAACATCAGTCTCGATTCGCTGCGGCCCGCGGTCTTCGCACGGATTTCCCGGGGCGGTAACCTTGCGGCTACGCTGGCTGGAATCCGCGCAGCGCAGGCCGCCGGTCTCGGTCCGGTCAAGCTCAACATGGTCGTGCTGCGCGGTGAAAACGATGCCGAGGTGGCCGACCAGCTGCGCTTTGCCCTGCATACCGGCTGTCATCTCCGGTTTCTGGAGCTGATGCCAATCGGCGTGGCCGCGCGGGATTTTGCGCAACGTTTCGTTCCAGCGGACGAAATTCGCGAGCGCCTGGCCGGATCGGCCTTCGACTGGGAACCACTGCCGTGGGATCCCGGCGAGACCAGTCGCGACTGGCGGGTCCGTGACGCGGATGGCCGGGAGACCGTGTGCGGTTTCATCGCCCCAACCACGCAGCCGTTCTGCGCGGGCTGCCGCCGGCTTCGCCTTACATCGGAGGGCCAACTGCACGGCTGCCTCGCCCGCGCCAGCGCGCAGGACCTAACGTCGATTCTCGGTGAGGCGAACCACGCCATCGCCCGGAATCGCATCGCCGACGTGCTCGCAACCGCGTTTGCGCACAAGCAGGGCGAACGTTTCACCACCGTCACACCCTCCATGGCCTCGGTCGGTGGCTGAAGAAGCAGAAATCCGCATCATGCGGATCGGCAAGGAATGCCACGCCGATTGCGCGATCATGACCCGGTTCGACGAGTGCATCATGCTATATTTCGCAGTTGAGGCGGAATCCACTCGCTGCCGCTCTCGGCTGGCCCCGGATATCCCATGGAGACGCGACGCCCTCGTCGCGTTTTCAAGGAAATTGCGCGACGAGGGCGTCGCGTCTCCAGCAAACAGCTGCATGAAGGTGTCATTCTCGGTATGCTAATATCGGTTCGGATCGTCCATATTTGCGACGATTTCTTTGGAGGGCGAGGCTCCTGCCGAGCCATAAACCCACGGCTCGCCGGGAGGCTCGCCCTCCACTTTGATTGCGGCCTCAGCCGCAGTGCGCTAATATCCGGCCAGCCCGTGGAGCAGCTGAACGAGGCCGGCGAAGAGGAGCAGGCCGGCGCTGAGCCAGCGCAGGCAGCGGAGCCAGGAGCCCAACTGGACCTGCAGACGGACCCCGAGATAGGCCGCACCGACGCCGTAAAATAGAGCGGGGGCCGCGATGGCGCCGAGGCCGAAGGCGAGCCCGAGCACGAGGCCGTAGCCGGCGCTGCCGGAGGTGGCCGCCGCGACCAGCACGGCCGCCAGCGGAGCACAGGGCGAGAGCGCGAGGGCGGCGCCCGTGAGGAAGAGTCCGCCGGGCAACAATCCGCGCGAGGCGGAGGTCCGGCCTTCGTGGCAGGCGGGGCCGCAGGCCCGGTGTGCCGATGTTGGCAGCAGGCCGAAGCCGAGCAGCATCGTCGCGGCGCCGAACACGGTGCCGATCACGGCGCCATCCAGGTGGGTGCCGATCTGGCGGCCGGCGAGGCCGCATAGCAGGCCGAGCGTGGCGTAGGCAGTCAGGCGGCCGGCGGAGTACGGCAGCAGGACCGTCCACGAACGTCGCACGCCGACGCGGTTGACGAGGAACACCGGACCGAGGGTGGACAGGCCACACAGCAGACACGGGCCGAGCCCGAAGGCCAGCCCGAGCGTGACGGCGGCGGGCATGCCGAGCGGGAGCGTGGCGGCGGGCGGCATGGCGGCGGGAGAATCAGGCGGCGCTCGAACTCAGGCTCGCTTCGGCGAGAAATTCGCTGCGCGCGAGGATCGCGGCGCCGAAGGCGGTGGTGGTTTGGGGAAACTCCGGCACGACCAGTTCGCGCTGGAGTTCGTCCTGAAGGGCGGCGACCAGGCCCTTGTTGAGGGCGGGGCCGCCGTCGAAGTAGACGCGGTCCTCGATGCCGACTCGCTTGGCCAGGCGCACGGTGCGCTTTGCAATGGAATAATGGATACCGGCGACGATCTCGGGCTTGCCGTGGCCGCGGGCGAGCAGGCCGATGATCTCGGACTCGGCGAAGACCGTGCAGGTGCTGTTGATGGCCAGCGGCGTGCCCGTACTGCTGAGATGGCAGGCGCCGAGCTCATCGAGATCGAGGCCGAGGTTGCGGGCCGAGACGTCCAGGAAACGGCCGGTGCCTGCGGCACACTTGTCGTTCATGGCGAAGTTGGCGACGTTGCCCTGGGCGTCGATGAGGATGGCCTTCGAGTCCTGGCCGCCGATGTTGATGATGGTGCGGACGCCGCCGAAGGCCTTGCCGACCTCGTGGGCGCCGAGGGCGTTGGCGGTGATCTCGCTGATCGAGTCGTCCGCCTCCTTGAAGAGCTTCCGGCCATAACCGGTGGCGATGAGGTAGCGCACCTGCTCGCGGGCGAGGCCGTGGCGGGTGAGCAGCGTCTGCAGTGCCTCCTGGGCGTTGTGGTGGAAGTGGCTGCCGGTGGCGGCGACGTGGACACCGACGAGGCGGCCATCGCTGTCGACGAGGGCGACCTTGATGGCGGTGGAGCCGATATCGAGTCCGGCGAAGCAGCTCATGTGGGCCGGTGACGTTTGCGGGCTTTGAGGGATTCGAGGAAGGCCTCGATGCGGGTGGTGAGCTGGCCGAGGTCGTCGGGGCTGTAATCGGTCTCGATGGCGAGCATGGGGAAGCCGGCCCGCTGGAGAGTGTCGGCGACGCTCTTCTGCTCCATCTCGTAGACCTGGCAGCCGGCAAAGACCTGGTAGACCACGCCGTCGACCTGGAAGGTGCGTGCAAGGTCGAGGAGGCGCCGGCGCCGGTCCTCATTGTTGGTGAAGGTCGGGCAGGTGCAGGGCTTGAGATACTTGTCGGCGAGACTGTCGACCATGTCGGGGAGATGCCACTCGTCGACGGCGGTCATATCGTAGAGCATGCGGTTGGCTGAGCAGGTCTCGTCGGCGACGACGACCCCGCCGGACTGCTCGATGAGCAGCGGGAGCTTCAGGTTGGGGAAGATCGGCGGCGAGCCGGTAAACAGGATCCGCGGCGCCTTGGTCTGGGCGGCCTGGAATCCGGCGGCGGCGCGCCCGGCGATCTCGGCGTTGAGGCGCTCGACGGCAGCGGTCCAGCGATCGATGTCGTCGAAGAAGAACGCGTTGGTGACGAGGAAGACATCCTTGCCCAGCACGAGCGAGGGAGCTGCGCGGCGGTGTTCGTGGAGGACGCGGAAGGCCGCCTGGGCGCGGCTGGTGCGGGCCATGGCGGCGCGAAGGTTGCGCCGGGTGAGGCGCCGGCCGGTGAGCTGGCAGAGGCGCTCGGTGAGTGCGCGCACGGAGCGTTGCCAGTAGACGCGCGAGTGCTCGGTGTCCTTCGAGGGCGGCACCTCGAGGTCGTAGACGGTGTGGCCCAGCGCGGTCATGAGCGCGCCTGATTTCTTTTTCTGGTCGCAGGTGGTGGGGTTGACGATCAGGTCGAGCTTGCCAACGCGCGGGACGGCGTGCGGATCCTGGAGGAGGCCGAGGGTTGCCTTGACCAGCGGGCAGGACTTCGCGGGCATGAACTCGGCGCCGATCTGGTCGTAATGGTAGGAACCGTTGCAGAGGCGCACGGGCGTGGCGCCGAGGGCGTAGATCAGCTCTTCGGGCGCATGGATGCAGGTGGTGCCGACGAGCACACCTTCGCGTTCAAGCGACTCGCCCTGGCAGAAGACGCGCCGGAACAGGTCGTAGAAATAGTCCATCGACTCCGGGTTGTCGTCGAAGTCGTTGACGAGATGGGTGAGCGTCTCCTCCGCCTCCCTGGCCTGGCGGCTGCGGGAGAAGGGCTGCGTGACGGCGTGGGTTGGTTCAGCGGGAAGCGTTGGCACGGCAGTGTTCTTTCTGGCAGCGCTTGATAAATCCGGTCTCGGTGGCCTCGAAGATGGTGAGGCCGGCGTATTTCACCTTGAGGGCGCCCGTCTCGGGGCAGGCGGCGACGCACTTGAGGCAGAGCGTGCAGTCGTCGGCCATGATGTCGGCCGTCACCACGTCGTCGGCGATGGCCTTGATCTGCATGTCGCAGACGCGGTAGCAGTCGCCGCAGCGGGTGCATTTGGAGCCGTCTTTTTTGAGGCGCAGGAGCGCGGGTTTGGAGAGCAGGAATAGGAAGGCGCTCATCGGGCAGAAGAAGCAGTAGAACCGCTTCTTCACGAAGGCCCCGACGAGGAACAGCCCGGTGATGAGCACGCCCAGCGCGGTCATGACCACGGTGGTCGTGCTCGTGAAGTCGATGTTCCAATGGGAATAGTCGCCCGAGAAAAGCGGCAGGAGGACACGCCCCGGGCAGATCTGGCAGATCGGCGCGCGCAATTCCCGGGTGATGTAGCCGTTGCCGATCCCCAGCGGAATGAGCACAGCGAGGGCGAGCAGCAGATATTTGATCTTCTTGAGCCAGTCGAACTGCGACTGCGTGTAGACCGAGTACCGGATGCGGACGAACCGGCGCAGCGCGGTGAGCCAGTCCTGGATCGTGCCCAGCGGGCAGACGAAGCCGCACCAGGCCTTGTTGAGCGCGAGGAACCAAAGCATGAAGATCCCCAGGCCGGTGAGGATGAAGAGACTCGCCCCTGTGAACAGCGTGTTCCAGGGGCGGGCGAGCTGGAGCTGCAGCGGCATGAGGTAGCAGACGCCCGCGCCGGCGCCCGCCGTGCCGACCCGATTGTAGACGCAGGCGAAGAGAGGCAGATGCGAGCCGAGATTGACCGCGGCGTAACCGCCGTAGAGGAAGAAGGCGAAGCTCGCGAGTTGCACCCAGAAGCGGAAACGGTTCAGGTCGACGCCGTTGACCGCGGCGCGCAGCGCGGCGAGCGCGGGTCTATTGGCCTTCATGGAACGCGACCTCCTTGAACGGTTTCACGCGGCGGCGGCGGTACAGGTACACCGAGGTGCCCCCGAAGGCGGCGACCAGCAGGACGATCCCGAGTCCCCAAGCGTACGAGCTGTAGTCCTTCGGCGAGGGATAATAGCTGTCGGACAGCGTCGCCCGGTTGGGGCCATTCGTATCGGAGCTGTCTTGGATATTTCCGGCGTCGGGCGCGGCGGTTTCGGCGACAACGAGGAACGTGTGCCGGGCCCACTTATTGAATTCACCCCACGGCGGGAAGTAGTCTCTGATGAGCTGGAAGCGGGCGCGTCCGTGGGCGTCAGTGAGGGTGTCCTTGGCCCAGCCTTGCTGGGTGATGAGACGTACGCGGGCGTTCTGTACCGGCAGTCCTCTCCGCAGGACGACAAAGACGACTTCGTCGCCGGAGCAGAGCTGGAAGTTCGCCTTCTCGCCGGGCGCCTTTTCGCGCACGATTTCCAGCGGCGCCGAGTCGAGCGGGCGCGGGGCGGAAGCGGGCGACTCCGGGGCAGGGGTGGTTTCGCGTTGGTCCGCGGGTTTGGGCTGTTTGTGATGCTCCTGCGCCGCTGCGAGGAGCGGCAGCGCGGCGAGCAAGCAGACGGCGAACAGATCTAGTTTCATGGTATCACTGATAGAAAACTCGACTCTGCTGCAGAAACAGACCCGGCGCGGAGGGGCAGCCGGAGGAGGTACCTGCGCACCGGGTGGAATCAGGTGGACCGCTTGGCAGTCCAATCTCGCTTGGTGACTTCGCCGTCGCGGCCGGGTCCCTCCGACGAGCCTTTGATCGTGTCGCCGTCAAGCTTCCCATCGTATTTTGTCTCGACCGTGTTGCCGTTGAATTCGCGCACGACGGAGAACGTGACCTGTTCGTCCTTGAACGCGCCGTTGGTGATCGGGGTGTCGCCGCGGCCTCCGCTCAGGACACCGGTGAGCTGGCCGTCCTTGAATTCGAGCTTTAGTGACACATCCCGCGTTTGTCCGTCTCTGCCGGGAACGGACCACTTCCAGACTCCGGAAGGATCAGCGGCAAATGCAACGGCACTTGTGAGGCAGGCGGCGAATAGAGCCGCCGCGATTCGTTTGAGCGATTTCATGTTTATCGGATGTTCTGCTTCTGTTTTTGGATTACTGACATCTGCCAAAATGTTGGGTTGTCTTTTGTGACGCCGGGGTGTGCCAATGGACTGGCTTGAGGCGCAGATATCGCGTCGGAACGATGTTCTCCGAACTCCCACACCCTTCACAAAGGTTGCATGGCTTGGAGGATCTCTACGGACCAGCCCGGAGAAGCGTCGCCGCGGGAATCGGCAGCCGGCTGCGCCTTATTCGTGTGCGCCCCGGTAGATCTTCTCGCCTGCATCAACGGCGATGGGCAGGTGGTTCTGTTTGGGCGGCAGCGGGCACGTGGCGAAGGGTGTGAACACAGTGTGCGCCGATCATTGGGATCAGTATCTTCCTCATGATTATAGCCACTCAGAACCTGTACTGCAGTCCGAGCCCGACGACCTGGCGTTTGAAGTTGCGATAAGCGGGGGCGTAGGTTTGAGCCAGGCCGCGCAAGCCGTTCCGGCCGTCATCGTAAACGTAAGTCGCGCTGGCGATCAGGTGCGGGATGATGGTGTAGCTGACGCCCGCAGAGGCTTCGTATTCGAGGTCATCGCGGAGGCTGGGGGCCGAGCCCGCGATATCATTTCCAAGGGTGTAATTGCCCTCCAAATACTTGGCGCCGAGATCGAAGCCCAATTGCCGGGTCGCATTCCAGTGATAGGCCAGCGAGTACGTGATGTCGTCGTAGGGGACCAGACCCGTGCTCGAGACAAAAACCCATTGCTTGAAATTGAAGGTCAGCGACTGGTTCTCCGGGAGGGTCGCCGTCGCGGTCGCCTCGCCATAAAACCGTGTCGTGTGCAGATCGCTGATTGGCGCGCTGGGGTTGAAGTCGCGAAAATCCGGGCCGGCGGCCAGCTTCACACTCAGCCAGCCCGCGGGCTTCCCTTCGAGCCCCGCAAGCACCCGCTGATAGTTGTTGGATGAGGAATGCTGGTCGCTGTTGATTCCCGGTGAAAACCGATCCTGATGCTGGTGGCCGTCGCGGTAGCCCAGCGTAAAGGCCAGGCCTGGCACCAGCTTGTAACCGAGGTCCACGCCGCCGTTCAGATCGTAGCGGTCGATGTAGTCCTGGTATCCCTTGTCGGGGGCCGACGATGTGTTGAACAGATCGGTATTCAGATTATAGAATATCAGCGAGGAAACCGGCCTTACAAAGAAATTCCCTGTGTTGTATTGCACCAGGATGGTGTAGCGGTCCTGGATCTGATTCCGGCGCTCCCGAGCCGTTCCATGTGCGTAGTTGTTGCGGTATTTGTCGTTCTGGTCCGCGGCCGCCCCGGAAAGCTGGTTGAGTGCATAGGTCGGAGCCAGCTTGTCGCCGTCGTTATAGAGGAAGGCGTTGTCGAGGCTGAAGGTGAAGGCGCCCGATTTGCCCTTGAGCGTCGTGTTGAATCGGTGGGCGGTATAACTCTCCTCCGAATGCTGCGCGTAGGTAACCCGGTCGGGTTGGTAGACCAGGGAAAACGTCTGGATCGCGCCGCCGCTCGCGAGCACCGGCGCAAGATCGACGCCCACTTTCAGCGATACCGTGTTCACCCAGGACGATTGCTCCGGGAGGCTGTTGCCGGAAACCGACAGTACATTGTCGTCATAGGACTCTTTCACACCCAGCGAAACGTCCGTCAGCCATGCTGGTTTGGTCGTGGTGTCGCGGATGGACGGTGCGTTCGATTGAGCAGACGCAATGGCCACGGCGGACGGCGCGGCCAGAGCGAAGAAGAAGAAGCGGGTTCTCATGATTGTTCGTGCGGAATGTGACTTTGGGGCATTATCGGTGCCGGTGCGCGTGGGCTGGTCTCGATTCTGCCAGAATCGATGGCGTTCGAGATGGTGATATTATCTACGAAATCCTGCCGTTGAGCGATGGAAAAACCTTCACGTTTCACCATGGAGATTGCATCGGCAGGCGATCCGGCCGGTGGAGCGAAACCCGTCTCCACCGGCATGTTCGCCGAAGCCACGGCGAACGAGGGGCCGGCCTCAACGCGGCCGGCTACAGGTGGGGCCGGCCTCAACGCGGCCGGCTACAGCGCTGGAGCTGGCGCGCCGATGAGATCGTCCACGTTGTCGCTCTCGACATTGAGATCGGCGAAGAGCCAGGTGGACAGGTAGCGTTCGCTGCTCGATGGAATGATCGCGACGATCACCTTGCCCTCGTTTTCCGGGCGTTTGGCGAGCTGCAATGCGGCCCAGGTTGCCGCGCCGGAGGAGATGCCGATCGGGATTCCGTCGAGTTTGTTGACCTGTTTGGACACGGGGCCGGAGTCGGTCTCCTTCACGCGGATGATCTCGTCGTAGATCTTTGTGTTGAGCACGGCCGGCACGAAGCCGGGGCCGATCCCCTGCAGCTTGTGCGGGCCCGGCTGGCCGCCGGAGAGGACCGGCGAAGCGTCGGGTTCCACGGCGACGATCTTCACCGAAGGATTGCGGGACTTGAGCACCTCGCCGACGCCGGTGATGGTGCCGCCCGTGCCGATGCCCGAGACGACGATGTCGACCTTCCCATCGGTGTCGCGCCAGATCTCCTCAGCCGTTGTCTTGCGATGGATCTCCGGGTTGGATGGATTGGTGAATTGCTGGAGGATGACGCTGTTGGGAATCTGCTTGTTGAGCTCCTCGGCCTTGGCGATGGCGCCTTTCATGCCCTTTGCACCCTCGGTGAGCACGAGGCGTGCGCCGAGGATCTTGAGCAGCTTGCGGCGCTCGAGGCTGAAGGTTTCGGGCATGGTGAGCACGAGCTTCAGGCCTTTGGCGGCGGCGACGAAAGCCAGCGCGATGCCGGTGTTGCCGCTGGTGGGCTCGATCAGAACCGTATTCTGGTTGATGCGGCCCGATTTGAGGGCGTCCTCGATCATCGCCTTGCCGATGCGATCTTTGACGCTCGAGAGCGGATTGAAGAATTCCAGCTTGAGCAGGATCTCCGCAAGCGCGCCGTGGGCGGCCGCAGTGCGATTCAGACGCACGAGCGGCGTGTTACCGATAGTTTGGGTGATGTCGTCGTATATTTTAGCCATGGTAGTGTACCCTGGTTGGTGGTTAACGATGGGTTGAGGGAAGATTGGTGCGTGCGGAGGCCATCAGAGATTGGCGGCGTAGGCCATGAAGCCGCGGTAGACGCCGAGAATGGTCTCAAGCGCGACAGCGGCCGCGGCGACCTGCTGCTCCAGAAGCGCCCGCGCCGGTGTTTCGAAGATGATCTCGAACGGCCGGGGTTTTTGCTGTGGCGGCGGTGCGAGGACGCCCTTGAAGCAATCGCAAATGATGCCGTCGGCGGCCCGGAATCCGTCGATCACGCGTCCCTGATTGCGCGGCAATACCCGTTCGGATGCCCGCAATGCCGGCACCAGGAGGTTCTCATTCAACAGGCGGCCATGTGCGTAACCATAGAGTCCATCGCTGGTGTCATCGGCATGGAGGGCGATGATCCCATCGAAGTTCTGTGTGGTGAGTTCTTCCTCGAGTATGCGCACCTCGGGCTGTGTGGAATCCCGCCAGAATTCGCGATTCAGGTCGAAGCCAGCCCGGTTGTGCCGCGTGCCGTCCTCGTAGCCGGTCGGATTGCAGATCGGATAGCAGACCACGTCGTAACCGGTCGCGAGACCGGGGTGATCGGCGAGCGTTTCCAGCAAACGCTGCAACGCGAAAATCCCGGCAGGTTCATCGCCGTGCACGAGGGCAAACAGACCGATCCGCTGTTGTGGGACGCTGCCCTCGGGGCCCAGATAGGTGAACCGCGGAATGGTGTAGTAGCGGTCCGCCTCCGTGAACGAGCCCGCGACGTTGCCGATCACCTCGCGGCAGTCCTCCGCCAGCGCCAGGAATGGAGCATACATCCGCCGGAGCTTGTGCGGGTAGTCCTGGTTTGCGGACGTGAGCATGACCATGATGTTCAGAGGTGGATGCCGTAGGAGAATGCGGCGCGGTAGCGTTCGAGAAACGCGCCAACGGTCTGGGCGACCGCCTGGGTGTGCAGGCCGTCGGGCCAGGCCGACGGCACGTCGAGCCGCAGTTGGAAGGATCCGAAGGGCAGGTCGCCATTGAGTGCGAAGGGACCTTCGGAGCTGGGTGCGCGGTCGTTCTGCCAGTCGATCCGGAACCGGCCCCGCTCGATCGGGAAGAAGTCGGTGTTGACCGGCAGCCCGCGGATGCGGGCCTGGATGCGGTCGTGTTCGGCGGTGGAATGCAGACTGACCCAGCCGTCGAAGCGATGCAGTCGGAATTCCTTGGCCAGAACGCCGATCTCAGGCGCCTCCGAGGTGGCCCAGTTCTCGGTTTCCAGGCGCACGCCCTTGCGGGTTGTCTGCGTGTGATCCTGAAACCCGCTCGGATTGACCAGCGGGTAGAACACAAGCTGATAGCCGGCGGCCGCCCCTTGATCTTGCGTGAGCCGTTCGATCAGGCTGAGGAGCGCGAGGCTGCCGCGCACGTCGTCGCCGTTCCAGCCGGCGTACAGGGCGAGGCGAATCGGCCCGCTGTTCTGGTTGCGGCCGAAAAAGATGAAACGCGGAAGGTGGTAGACGCGATCGCCGATGCTGAATGCCTCGGTTGGCGAGGCGAAAAGATTGTCGGCTTTTTGGGCGAGGTCGTAAAATGCATCGAAGAGCCGCTTGAGCTCAAGTTCAGCGTCGGCGGAGCGGAAGATGATCGGCGGCACGGCGGCGTGGAACGGCGTTGGTTTTGGAGAGCGGAGTGTCATGGTCGGATTTCGTGCGGTGGTTGGCGGGGGACCGGGGAGGCTTTCAGGCGGCACGTCATGTGCCGTGAGTGCCTGTTCTGGACGAGGTCACCTCGGACTGTGTCGGCGGCCCGAATGCGATTTCGTGGGGCTCATCGCGAGGTCTCAGGCCGACCAGGGGTGGATCGATCCGGGTCTTTTCGGTGCGCTCGATCTGGGTGACCCTGTGGTCGTGCACGACGATCTGCACGACGCCGTAGTTGAGGCCCTCGACCTTCTGACGGACGAGGCCGAGCCATGTCGGCTCTGAAGAAGAAGCGGAGGAGTTGGTGTCACTCATGGGATCGATCTGCTGCGAAGGTTTGGGTGGGCGCTCGGAGCGCATCTGATGTCTTCTGAAAAATTGTGAAAGCCTACGGAAGGAATACCTATTGCCATGATATAGTTAAGATCAAGCTTATTCTTAACTATTTTAGGTGGTACACAGCAGATACTGTGAATCTCTGTTCGGTAGGACCTTGCATCATCTCCAATACCAACCCTAGAAGCACGTCGTTTGGCAAATTACACTGGAATCATAGCGATTCGACGACACCGCGTCGCAGCGGGTAGGAAATGGTCTACTCCATCGCGCCAAGAACGGCGCGTTGCGGTGTCAGGATCTGGATGTTCAACGGCGATTGTTGAAATGCGAAAGCCGTTCCTGCCGCAGTCCGATTCGCAGGGCAGGAGCGAGGAGACCTTACCTCTTCGGAGCACCGCGGGCCGGTTTCGGGTTGCGCTGGCCCCGGCGGCGGGTGAAACGTTGCCCGAGCCTTCCGGCCCCGCGTCATCGCCCGCCCATGCCCATCATCCCCATCACCAGCCTTGGCGAATGTCGCATTCCTTCGCCGATCGTCCATTGCGTCTCCGACGGTGTGCATGTGCCGGCGGACATCCGCTGGAACCAGGGCCTGCCTCCGTCCGACCCGATGCTTTTCGAGGAGGCCGGCCCGCGCAATAAGCTGTTCTTCGACCCAGCGAACACGCGCGCCGGGATCGTCACCTGCGGCGGCCTTTCGCCGGGCCTGAACAATGTCATCCGTTCGCTCTTCCTGCAGCTCTACCACGGCTACGGCGTCCGGAGGATCCTGGGCTTCCGCGGCGGATACGTGGGGCTCGACCCGGCGCGCGGCGAGGAACCCGTTGAGCTGACGCTGGACAGCGTCGAGAACATCCACAAGCACGGGGGCACGATCCTCAACACCTCGCGGGGCCCGGTCGACATCGCGGTGGCGGTGGACAACCTGATCCAGCGCCGCGTGAACCTCCTCTTCACCATCGGCGGCGACGGCACGCAGCGGGGCAGCCACGACCTGTTCAAGGAGGCGCGCCGGCGGGGACACGCGCTCAGCGTCGTGGGCGTGCCCAAGACCATCGACAACGACATCGCGTTTGTGTCGCGAACATTTGGATACCTTACGGCCCTGGAGCAGGCGTGCCTGGTCATCGACCGCGCCCACACGGAGGCGCACTGCGTCAGGAACGGCATCGCGGTCGTGAAGCTCATGGGGCGCGACGCCGGTTTCATCGCCGTCGGGGCGACGCTCGCCAGCCAGGATGCGAACTTCTGCCTGATCCCGGAGGTGCCGTTCGCGCTGGACGGACCGGGCGGGTTTCTCGCCGCGCTGAAGCGGCGCGTCCTTGCGCGGTCCCACGCGGTGATCGTGGTGGCCGAGGGCGCAGGCCAGGATCTGATGGCGGACGCCGGCGCCGGTCGCGACGCCTCGGGCAATGCGAAGCTCAAGGACTTCGGCGTGCACCTCCGGGACCGGATCGATGCCTATTTCAAGGCGGAAAAGGTACCGGTCGTGATGCGCTACATCGATCCGAGCTATTTCGTGCGCAGCGGTCCGGCCAACCCCGAGGACGCGATCCAGTGCGATTTGTTCGCACGGCACGCAGTGCACGCGGCGATGTCGGGCCGGACCGGCCTGGTCATCGGCCACGTCAACGACCACTTCGTCCATGTCCCCATCGACATGCTCGGTTCGCAGAAGAAGCGGGTGGATCCCGAAGGGCCGCAATGGCACTCCGTGCTTGCCTGCACCGGACAGCCGGCGCGCTTCGTCTGAGAGAGGCCGATGCAACCGCACCGGCACAACGGGTCTCTGCGCCGAACCAGGCGAATCGTCCGATGACGGTTGCGCACGATCCGACCGGAGATGCCTCCCGCTGGCTGCCCACGTCGCGCGACGAGCTGGACGCGCGCGGTTGGGACGAGGTGGACGTCATTCTCGTGTCGGGCGATGCGTACGTGGACCATCCTTCCTTCGGCACTGCGGTCGTCGGGCGGATCATCGAACGCGAGGGCTTGCGGGTGGCGATCCTGCCGCAACCCAACTGGCGCGACGATCTGCGCGACTTCCGCAAGCTTGGCCGGCCACGGCTGTTTTTCGGGGTCACGGCCGGCTGCATGGATTCGATGGTGAACCACTATACGGCAGGTCGGCGGCTGCGCTCGGACGACGCATACACACCGGGCGACCAGGCGGGTTTCCGCCCCGATTACGCCGTCACGGTCTACACGCGCATCCTCAAGCAGATCTACCCCGAGGTCCCCGTGCTGATTGGAGGCATCGAGGCGAGCCTGCGGCGCGTCACGCATTTCGACTACTGGTCCGACACGATCAAGCCCAGCGTGCTCGCGGAAAGCGGCGCCGACCTGCTGGTCTATGGGATGGGCGAGCTGCCCTTGATCGAGATCCTGCGCCTGCTGCGTCAGGGCGTGCCATTCCCGTCGCTGAGAACCGTTGCGCAAACGGCAGTCCTGCTCCCGCCAGGCGCGGAGATTCCCGAGAACCACCGCTGGGAGGACGTCGTCCTGAATTCACACGAGGAATGCGTGCGAGATCGGGCCAGCTACGCCGCGAACTTCGGACGGATCGAGACCGAATCGAATCGCGTGCACGCGCGGCGGCTGCGGCAGGAGGTCGGCGGGCGCGTGCTGGTGGTGAACCCGCCGTACCCGACGATGACAACGGAGCAGATCGACGCGAGTTTCGACCTGCCGTACACGCGCATGCCGCATCCGCGATACCGGAAGCGCGGGTCCATCCCGGCGTATGAGATGATCAGGCACTCCATCAACCTCCACCGGGGCTGCTTTGGCGGGTGCAGCTTTTGCACGATCTCGGCGCACCAGGGAAAATTCGTGGCCAGCCGCAGCATGGAAAGCATCCTGCGCGAGGCGCGGGCGGTGGCGGCGATGCCCGATTTCCGCGGCACCATCACCGATCTCGGCGGTCCGTCGGCCAACATGTTCCGGATGCAGGGCAGGGACCTGCGGTTGTGCGACGAATGCGAGAAGCCGAGCTGCATCTGGCCGCGCATCTGCCCGAACCTCGACGCGGATCACGGTCCGCTGATCGAAATCTACCGGGCCGTGCGCTCCGTGTCCGGTGTCAAACACGCCTTTGTGACGAGCGGAATCCGCTACGATCTTCTCCTCGACGGACGCGCTCCGCCCGAGGTGCGCCGGGGAAACGACCGGTACATCGCCGAGCTTCTCGCGCATCACGTCTCGGGCCGGCTCAAGGTCGCCCCCGAGCACACCGCGGATGAGGTGTTGAACGTCATGCGCAAGCCGACGTTCGCGCTCTTTCGCCGCTTCAAGGAACGATTCGATGCGATCAAGGCCCGGCTTGGGAAGCCCGAACTCCAGCTGGTGCCGTATTTCATCAGTTCGCACCCGGGCTCGAGGCCGCAGGACATGGCCGATCTCGCGCTGCAGACCAAGGAGCTCGGATTCCGGCTCGAACAGGTCCAGGATTTCACGCCCACGCCGATGACGGTGGCCACGGAGATCTACGCGACCGGACTGCACCCGTGCTCGGGAAAACCGGTCTACGTGGCGCGCACGCCGGAGGAGAAGGAGGAACAGCGCAGCTTCTTCTTCTGGTACAAGCCCGGGCTGCGGGACGCGCTGCGCGCAACGCTTCACCGCCTCGGATTGGATGCGACCGCCGATCGATTGTTGGGTGCGTCCAAACCGGCTATTCCTGAATCAACTCGTATCCGGCGTCGGCGTTGAAGACGTAGGGGCCGGGTGGAAGCGCGGATGTCGTGGTGAGCAGGGTGAAACCGGGGGCGACGTGTCTTACGTAGGCCGCCAGCCGCCGTTTGCCGAAACGGATCTTCGTGGGAGAACCGCTGACGATCACCACGCGGCGCTGCCCGTCCTTCAGGGTTTCCGCGGGCGCCAGTTCGACTTGGGACGAATCGGATGATGTCGGGTCGACGAAGAGCAGGACCATGGCGGGAGCGTTGGATGCGGGCCGCGGGTCCTTCCCATCGAATTGGAGATACGTGATCTTCAATTTCCCATTTTCCCAGGCCGGCTGGGCAATTCCCTCCGACAAGGCCTCCACGACGTTGGGTGGAATCTCGAAGCTTTCCGGCAGGCGGACCGTTTCCACCACGACGTGACCGTTGTTCCTTGATAAGGGCGCCCAGCTTCCCCGGCTGAGCAGGTAAGCCCCGCCATTTTTCGGAAAGGACGGAAACACGGAACCGTCGGCAGGGGGCGAATTCGGCTCCGAACTTTCGGTCGGCGCGGAAAGGAAGGTGCCCGCCGAAAACTCCATTGTCCAATGCGGGTCGCCCTCGATCTTGCCGACAATCGAGCTGCCGGTGAGTGTCAGGCGCACCGTCGTCGCGCCAGACGCCCTCAGAAATGGTATGTTGAAGTTTTCAGGGGAGTCGAACGTACCCTGGGTTGTGGCATTGAGCGCGATCGTGCCGCCAGAAGGATCGCAGAGGCCGAAGAACCCCCGGTAGACATTCAACCGCACCATGGAATTGATGCGCACGGCAACCGCCCCCGTCTGACGGTCGACGTGGGCAATCTCAATGCGTGCATCAGAGGAGAAACCCTGGGCTTCGCGCATCGTGCCATCGTAAACGATGCCTTCCCTGAAGACGGCCATGAAATGCCGCGCGCGTTCGGCGCGGTCGGCCTCCAGGCGGTGACGATCGATCTCCCCGGCGGGTGAAAGGCGGTAGGTGAAATGTCCGTCCTCGCCGACGAGGGATCCCTGCTTCAGGCCGAGGTGGATCTCCAGACCGCCACGGTCGCCCAACACGGACTCAGGCGGCGCGTCGTCGATCGCTTCGCTCGATGCACTCTGCAGGCGAACCGGTTCGCCACCCGATCGCCGGGCATTGGCATTGATCGCGCCGTGCAGCAGACGCTTCCATGACCGCGTTGCCGATTCAATCCTCGCTTCGAGCGACATGCCGTCTTCTGACCGGCCGGTGAAGCGCAACAAAATCGGTTCGGATGCACCCGTGGCCCGGGAGACAGCAGTGCCATGATAGAGCGATCCTGATTCAGTGGCGGCAAACGCACCTTCGAACTCTCCGTCCAGACGGACCTTCAACGTGGAAACCTGATCCTGGTTCAAAGGTTGGAACTGATACTGAAAAAGACGGTTTCGTTCCGAAAGGCCTCCCTGGGGATCCATATGCAGCGCAAACGTCCATGTCTGGCTGTTTTCGAGGAACGGCCCGGCATTTTGGACGGCCTCGTTGGGAAGGGATGTGAGGGTCAGGATCTGATTCTCAAACTCGGCGTCTGCACTCCACGCACCGTGGAATGTGCGCGCATTTCGCCAACTGCCATCGTTGCGGAGCAGGGCGGTCACTTCGTTCTCCGGTGAACGCTCCGCGATCTCCAGATAGAGCGGCGTCCCTTGCTGCGCTCCGGTTTCAACGGCAAGGCCGCGAAAAACTCGCCCTGGAGCGATCTGCGCCAGCAACGCCTTCCTGCGGCCGTCGAGCGTTGCGGCGTGGGCCAATTCGAGATTCCGCCGGGTTTCGGTCACGCGGCCGGCAAAGGCCTTCAGGTCGGCGACAGAAGAGCCAAGCCGGGCATCGTCATCCGCTCCGCCCGCCACGTACGTGGCATCGCCAAAGACGGATCGCGGATCGCCTTGCGGGCTGCGTCCGTCAAACCCCCCGGAAACCAGCGTGAACGCCCATCGGTCGCCGTTACGATGGGCATCGATGACGCCCTGGAAGCTGAATACGGTGTTGGCCGGCGACTTCAATTGCAGGATGGTCGCCTGATAGGGGTCTGCTGGAAACGGCGCGGCGGCTGTGAACGCGGGATTTTGGGAGGAGCCCTTGTCGGCAAGCATCCGGCGCGCGTCCGCGATCGACTCCGAATCCAGTTGAAACGTCCGTAGCAAATAGTCGGACGTGTCGATCTTCGAGTAGAGAGGCTGGATCGTCCGGGCTGTGGCCGCGACGGTCATCTCCAGATCGGCCTCGTCTTGCCGCAAGATCCCGGTTCGCACCACGGAAAAGCGGACACGGCCGCCGCCCGCAGTCTTGTCGAGGAACGCCGCCAAGGCCTCCGGCCGGACCTGTGATTGCCAGTGCTGCCAGCCGAGGTATCCGCCGACGACGAGTGCCAGGACGACGGTCACAGCGATTGATGTGCGCTTGGTATGCGCTAGAAGCGGATGGTTCATGTCTGCGCGCTTGGATCCTTGAGCGGCATTCCAGTTGAGCCGTCCGGGGTTGTCCAGAGGAACCCTGAGGCACTCATTCCGGCCGCCACGCAACTCCAGCAGGGTAATTGATCCCGTGGCGGAGCCGCGTGCCGCGCCGAAGCTTCAGCGAAGGCTGGCGTGCCGAGGCGAAGCCTTGCGCGGAGGCGGGCCGCGCCGCTGCCGACAATCGGGAGATGTGGAGCCCGCTACCGCACTGGCAGAAAGTTTTGCTTGGAATCGGGCCGCATGCCGGCAAAAGACCACGGGATGTCCGGCCAGAAATTAGCGGAGGAGTATTTCGATGTCGTCAATCAGGACGATGTGGTCGTCGGGCGGGCAACGCGGCGCGAGGTTCATGCACGGGGTTTGTTGCACCGGGCCGTGCATGTGCTGGTGTTCAACCGGAGCGGGGAACTCTTCCTGCAGAAACGCTCCCGCAACAAGGACACCGCTCCAGGGGCGTGGGATTCATCGGCTTCGGGGCACGTCGATGCCGGTGAAGATTACGACGGGTGTGCGCTGCGCGAACTTGGCGAGGAAATCGGCCTCGAGGCGAACGGCCCGCTAAAGCGCTGGCTTCGACTCCCTGCCTGCGAGGACACCGGTCGTGAATTCGTCTGGGTGTACCGCTGCGAGGCGGAGGGGCCGTTCACGTTGGATCCTGACGAGATTGAAAGCGGAGCATGGCGCCTCCCGGAAGATGTCGCGCGCCGGCTTCGGGAACAGCCGGAGGATTTTGCCACTTCGTTCCGGTTGATCTGGCGCGAACTTGCGGCGCGGGGGGATGTGCCCAGCCCGGATGTTTCGCACTCGGTGCCGACGCATGACTCCAGCCCGTAGAAGGTCCCGGACGCCCGTTCTGCTGGCTGCCTGGAACAGGCAGGCCTGGGAATCGCAGCCCCCGACGGAGGGACGATTCCGCGTTGAGCTTTTTGCGGATCTGGGTTGTAGTCCGGACTGCGGGCCCAAATGAACGATCCGATTCACAAATCAAAATACCGGATTCTCGTGATCGATGACAATCCGGCCATCCATGAGGATTTTCGGAAGATCCTCTGTCGGGATCGGAGAAGCAGCACCGAATTGGAGGCGCAGGAGTCCGAGCTGTTCGGCCTCGCGCCAGCGTTGGGCGACCAGAGCGAGTTCGAGATCGACTCCGCCTATCAGGGAGAGGCGGGCCTCGCCAGGGTTTATCATGCGATCCAGGAAGATCGCCCGTACGATCTGGCGTTCGTCGACGTCAGAATGCCGCCGGGTTGGGATGGAATCGAAGTCACACCCAGGCTGTGGGTGGCGGATCCGGGACTTCCAGTGGTGATCTGCACCGCTTACTCCGACTATTCGTGGGAGGAGATGTTTGCCAGGCTTGGCACCTCGGACCGCATGTTCATCTTGAAAAAGCCGTTTGACCGGGAGGAAGTCCTGCAAATCGCCCATTCGCTGACGGCGGCCAAGCGGGTCCGGCAAGGCGCACCCGGACATGCGCACGAGGGTGCGGCATTGCCGGACCAGGGAGTCGCGCCCGAAGCGATGCGGCAGAGGCTGCGCGAGGAGATTGCCGGACTGCAACCGGTCAAGCGGGACGGCTCCGGGTGCGTTGCTTGACAGGTCGTCGGGCGACGGTTAGGTCCGATCCCCGTCATGGATGCTGCGCTTGATCAACCGGTCCTGGTTCTCAACCGCCTGTGGCAGGCGGTGAATGTGATCGGTGCCCGAAGGGCGTTCGCGCTTCTGGCGCGCGGACATGCCCACGTCGTGCATCATGCGGACGACGATTTCAAGGTGTTCTCGATGATGGACTGGATCGATTTTTCGCGGCATAATCCTCCGATCTCGGCCCTCGACACGGTGCACACGGTGCGCCACACGATCCGGCTGCCGCGGGTGATCCTGCTGACGTTTTTCGACAAGCTGCCGTGCAAGGAGCTCAAGCTGACGCGCAACAATGTGTTCGAGCGGGACAAGAATCAGTGCCAGTACTGCGGCGGCCATTTCCCGCGCGAAGAGCTGAATCTCGACCACGTCATTCCACGGCACTACGGCGGCCGCACGACGTGGGACAACATCGTGTGCTCGTGCGTGAAGTGCAACTCGCGCAAGGCGAACCGGCTGCCGCACGAGGCGGGCATCCGGCTGATTCGCAAGCCGGTGCGGCCAAAGTGGCGGCCGGTCATCTCACTCGTCCTGGGCGCGCGGCATCGGGAGCTGTGGAAGGATTTCCTCGATCTTGCCTACTGGAACGTCGAACTCGATGAGTGACGGGACGCGGCCGGAGCTGCATTTTTTGAACAGGCGGGGATTGCCATCCGGCGCGGCGCCTGCAGGATGCGTTTCATGTTCACGACCCTCGTGATGACGGTGATTGGCGCCGATCGGACAGGCTTGGTGCAATTGGTGGCCGCGTGCGTGGCAGACCATGGAGGCAACTGGCTTGAGAGCCGGATGTGCCATCTCGGGGGGCAATTTGCCGGCCTGCTGCGTGTGACGGTCCCCGCTGAGCGTGCGGAGGAATTGGTCAGTGCCCTGCGCGGACTGGACGCGGGTGGATTGAGCGTGGCGGTTCATGCGGAAAGCGGGGAAGGCGTTGCGGCAGCCGGAACGGCGGTCGTGCTCGAATTGGTCGGTCAGGATCACCCGGGCATCCTGCATCAGGTGTCGGGCGTGCTGGCGGGCCGCGGGGTCAATGTCGAGGAGCTGACCTCGGAGTGTGTGAGCGCGCCGATGGGCGGCGGGACGCTTTTCCAGGCACGGGCCAAGGTGCTCGTGCCGCCATCGGTGAGCATCGGCGAGTTGCGTGCGGATCTCGAAAGGATCGCGGCGGACGTCATGGTGGATCTGAAGTTGAGCCCGGTGAAGCCGTGATTGCGGCGGGTGCGCGGGCGGAGAGAGCGTAGTGGCGGCGCGGTCCCTCGACGCCGCTCGGGATCCTGAGCTTGTCGAACGGGCGTCCCGCGCCGGCCTTCTTGAATGCGCCCCGGCTATTTCGCCAGCGGCAGGGTGACGCGCATCGTGGTTCCGCGTCCGCTGGTTTCGAGCACGGCAATGCTCCCGTGATGGCTCTGGAGGATGCGCTCGACGATCGCGAGCCCGAGCCCGGTGCCGCCAGGCCTGCCACTGAGGAACGAATCATAAATCCGGTCGCGAATCGCCTCGGAAATCCCGTGACCGGTGTCTGCGATGTCGATGTTCACCAGCGGCGAGCCGTTCCGGTCCTCCGTTGAGCAGCGGACAACAATCCCGCCGCCATCCGGCATGACCTGCATCGCGTTGAGCAGGAGGTTGAGGAGCACCTGTTGCAATTGTCCCTTGTGGCCGTCGACAATCAGGGCCTGGCCGGGCGGCTGAAAACGCATCTGGATCTTGCCTTGTGCAAGCTTGAGGCGGATGAGCACAATCGTGTCTTCGATGATCTCGGCCACCGACCATCGCGAATGAAGACTCGAGGGCGCCTGGGCGAAGTTGAGCACCCGGGTGACGATCGCCTCGAGCTGATCCAGTTTCTCGCTGATCACGCGTGTGTCCTTGCGGCGCAGGTCATCGTCAGGGAAATCGAGGTTGAGATTGCCGTAGAGGAGTTTGATCACCGTGAGCGGATTGCGGATCTCGTGGGCAATCTCGGCGGCGATGAGTCCGAGTGTCGTCAGGCGCTCATTCTTACGGAGCGATTCCTCGCTCTGGAACACGCGGGCGTAGAGCCGGGAGTTCTGAATGGCCACCGCTCCAAGGCTGGCCAGGGCACCGAGCAGGCGCTTCTCGTCATTGTTGAAGCGATGCGGCCTGTCGGTGAAAACGCCGAGCACGCCGATGGCTTCGCCTTCGAACAAAAGCGGAGCCGCGAGCAAAGAATCAAGTCGGTCGTCGCGCGGAAGATCGATGACGTCGGCGTACTCCGGGCTGTGCACATTCTGGAACTCGATCTGCCTTTTGGCATGCAGAACGGAGGCGACGAGACAGTGGTCGAGTGAAAGTTCGGCCCCGAGGAGGGGAGCGGCTCCGGCGCCGGCCTCGGAATCCGGCGGTGCAGGCGCGGGCGAAACCGAAACGAGCCGGATCGTGGCATTTGCCGCATTGTGCAGATAGAGGGCGCAAAGCCGGGCACCCAGAATCTGGCAGGCTTCGCGCGTGACCGTATCGAAGAGCTCCTGCTCCTCGAGCTTCGAGACGAGCGACTGGCCGATCGTGATCAGGGTTTCCAACTGCCGGGCTTTGCTTTGGAGCCGGCTGAGCTGCCAGAGCCGCTGGACCACCGTGGTCGCCTCGGCGGTGAGGCGTTCAAGAAGCGCGAGATCCGCCGCGGAAAATCCGCCGAGCCTGTCGCTGTAAAGGCTGATGACACCGATGACCTGGCCGTTGGCCTCCATTGGCGCGACCATTTCGCAGCGCACGTCGTCGCGCAGGGAAATGTACCGTGGATCCGCGGCGACATTTGGGACCAGTTGCGCGCGTCCGTGCAGGGCGACCCAGCCGGCGATCCCCTGGCCAAGGCGCAAGACCACGCCGGCGCTGTCGGGAGGCAATCCTTGCTGGATCTCAAGATCAAGACGGCCCGAGTCCGGATTCACCAGCGCGATCGATCCGCAGGCGGTCTGAAACGGGGCGCAGATCTCGCTGAGAATCAAGTGGAGCGCCGCCCTCGGATCATCCGTCCGAGTGCCAACGGAGGCGATCCGGTAGAGGGCTGGAAGAGCCCTGGCCTCATTCGCCGAGAAGTCGGACTCACCCGATTCCGCCGGTGCTGGAGATTTGCCGTCCACTCGAAAAACGATTGATCACTGCAGGAGGAATCACTCCGGTTCAGGGCGAAGTTGGCGCAGCTGAGGGAGCCGGGGCCGCCGCGGGCGCAATCACCTTGGCGAGGGAATCCCGCAAGGCGTGGAGGCGCCCGGTGTCTTCGGTCGGTTCGTGATTGGCGCTTTCAATATAGAAGGTGTCGAGGGCGACGCTGCGCTCGGTGTTTATCCGGGCAAACGTAATGTCGAAACCGTGATCGAAGATGATCTTGGCCAGCCGGTAGAGCAGCCCGATCTGGTCGTGAGCCTGGATGTCGACGATTGTGCGCATCATGGCGAGTTCGTGGTACACCTCGACTGTCGGCGGAAATGACGTATGGAGCGTACTCTGCTCAGGCATGAAGCGGGCGATGCCGATCTTCTGCGCCTGAGCCACGATGTCGGGGTAGAGATCCTTGTTCTGGATGAGGGCGAATTCGACCGTGCGAGCAAATTTCTCCATGGCGGACTGGCTCTGCACCACGCCGCGCCCGGCTTCCACCACGTAGAAGGTGTCGATTGCGATGTGATCGGATCGGGAGATCACTTTTGCGCCAAGAATGTTCAATCCGGCCACGCTGAAGCCCCCGGCCAGCTTGTAAAACAGACCTGCGCGGTCCCAAGTGACAACGTTTACGACGGTCAGACTGCGGTTGATGTCGTCCTTCCAATCGACGATCGGCCGGAGCGAACTGACCGAGTCCGCCTCGGAGATGGACTTGAGCAGCCGGTTGACCATCTGAATGTGCAGGGCGATTTCGCCGGCCTCCGTGTGCAGGAAGTAGCGCTCGGGAAGCAGGTTGAAGTGCGCGGAGATCTCATCCTGGCTGATGCCGGGGATCTGCTTCGTGATCAATTCCTTGTAGATCATCTGTTTTCGCTCGAGATTTCGTTTTTCAACGGCGTCTCCAAGAAGGAGGCGGTCGAGGGTGGTGTGGAAAAGGGTGGAATGAAGCGTGTCCTTGTAGCTGTTCCAGAGTGAGGCCGCAGTGCCGCGGGCATCGCAAAACGTGTGTACGTAGAGATAGCGGAGCTTCTCGGCATCGCCAACCAATTCGGCAAAGGCAGCGGCGGACTGAGGATCATCGAGGTTATGCCTCTGCCAGAACCGTGCCATGATGAGATGATTTCTTATAATATATATGACGATCTCGCGACTTTTCGCATCCACCTGGAGGCGTTCAAGAATCGGACCGGCCAGTTGGGCTCCGCTTTCGCTGTGGTTTTTGATGCCGGCCGCCTTGCCGATGTCGTGCAGGAACAGGATCAGGTAGAGGAGGGAAGGATCGGAGGTTTCGTGGAGCTCCTTGCGGTATTTTAGCGCGATTGGCTCGGCCTCCGCGAACACGCGATCCAGTTCGCGGATGGCATTCAGCGTATGGATGTCGGCGGTGTAGCGGTGGTAGAATTCGTGCTGGACCAGGCAGGTAAGGCGGTCGAAGGGCGGGATGAAGCGCCCCAGCACTCCCAGTTCATGCATGAGTTGCAGCGTGGGGAAGACCCTTCCGACTTCCTGCAAAATGGAGCGGAAACTGATGCTGGCATCCACCGATTCCTTCACGCGCCGCGTGAGCAACGGCAGCGATTCGCGGATCAGCGCGGTCAGATTGAAATCGGGTGCGGCGTCGAGCTGCTGACAATGGCGGAAGACGCGGATCAAGCGCACCGGGTCCTCTTGAAAGACCCCGGGTGCGGCTGCGGCGAGTTCGCGACCGCGGAGCGTAAAGCCGTCGATCAGCTTGGTCCGTTCGGTTCGGCGCATGCGGAGCATTTCGCGGAAGGACGGCAGCGAGCCGCCGCTCTCCTTGATCGCGAGGGCCAGCCGGCTTTCGACAATCTTTGAAATGCGGTAGATGGCCTGCGCGTTCCGGTAGTAGTCCGCCATGAAATCCTCGACGCGTTGCAGCGGATCCTGCTGGCGGTAGCCGAGGTTGTACGCCACGCGCGTCTGCATTTCCAGGTCGAGAAGATCGGTCGCGTGCTTGCTGGTGAAATGGAGCTCGTTTCGGACGCGGAGGAGAAAGTTGTAGCCGCGCTGGAAGTCGGAGAGCTCCTTGCGGCGTAGATAATTGAGCGTGTGAAGCTCCTCCATGCTCTCGATGCCGAGCTTCACCCGCGCCATCCACAGCGCGTTCTGGTAGTCACGAAGGCCGCCCACGCCGTTCTTGATGTCGGGCTCCTGCAGGAAAACGGTGTCGCCATATTTCGCACGGCGCGACGCCTGGTCCTCGAGACGGGCTGCGATGTAAGCCTTGGTGCCCTCCGTGGTGACCAAACTCCGGTAGGCCTTTGCAAAGGTCTCGTACAGCGAGGCCGTGCCGGCAACGAGGTGGGATTCCAGCAGTGAAGTCTTGGTCCGGATGTCCCGGCCGGCTTCCGCGAACGCCTCGTCGATCGTACGGGTGGAATGGCCCACCTTGAGGTCGCAGTCCCAAAGGATATAGAGAACCTCGTTGACCAGATGTTCCTGCAGCGGTTTCACTGCGGCCGGCTTGGTCTTCGATGGAAAGAGGAACATCACATCGATATCGCTCAATGGATTGAGCTCGTGCCGGCCATAGCCGCCGAGCGCAATCAGGCACACCGTGGAGGGCAGCTCGCCATGGGCGCGGCGATAGGATTCCAGGCTGTAATCAAAGAGTTGCGCCAGCATGACATCGATCATGGCGGCGCGCGCCTGGGCAATCTTGAGCCCGGCCTCACCCGCATCGTGATGCATGTGGATCATCGCGCTTTCCAGCCGCAGGAATGTCTTGCAGGCGGCCAAACGCGCCACAACGGGCACGTCTCCCTGGAAATTCAGGCGCTCTCGGGCGTGTTTATGAATGCGTCCAACCATGAGTGGGCTGTGGGCTTGCGCCCGTTGGACTTCTAGTGAGCAGCAAAGCGCCGGCGGCGCAAAGCCGGAAATGAAGATGGACCGCACTACTTTTTCCGAGGCAGTCCCGGCAAAAGTAATCGCTTGCCCCGCTTTGGGGCGGGTTCTTAGCTCGCGGGTTCCATCCGTCTTCAACCATGCCCGAAATCACCAGGAGCTACGAACCGCACGAGGTCGAACAGAAGTGGCATGCCGAGTGGCAGGCCGCCGACGCGTTTGCGGGGAGGGTGCAGCCGGGCCGGCCGGCGTACAGCATCGTCATTCCGCCGCCGAACGTCACGGGACTGCTCACGATGGGGCATGTCCTGAACAATACCCTGCAGGATGTCCTGATCCGCCGGGCCCGACTGGAGGGGCGCGCGGCGCTCTGGATACCCGGCACCGATCATGCGGGAATAGCAACCCAGACCGTGGTGGAGAAGGAGCTGAGAAAACACAAGCTGCACCGTCGCGACCTTGGCCGGGAGAAGTTCGTGTCTCGGGTGTGGGAATGGCGCAAGGAGAAGGGCGACATTATTCTCGAGCAACTCCGCCGACTGGGCGCGTCGTGCGATTGGAACCGGACGGCATTTACGATGGATGCCGACTACTCGCAGCGGGTGCTCTACGTTTTTGTGGAGCTGTTCCGGCGGGGCCACATCTACCGTGGCAAACGCATGGTCAACTGGTGCCCGGTGTCGCTCACCGCCCTTTCCGACGAGGAAGTGATCATGAAGCCCGTCTCCGGGCTGCTTTACCGCGTGCGGTATGAGATTGCCGGAAGGCCCGGGGAATACGTCGAGGTGATGACCACGCGCCCGGAAACGATCCCGGGCGACACCGCCATTGCCGTGCACCCGGATGACGCGCGCTTCACGGGCCTGGTTGGCCAGAACGTCTGGCGCCCGCTGGTGCGCGAACAGATTCCGATCATTGCCGACGCCGCGGTCGACCGCGAGTTTGGGACGGGTGCGCTGAAGATCACGCCGGCCCACGACAGGGCGGATTTCGAGATCGGTCAGCGCCACAAGCTTCCCATCCGCGATGTTCTCAACCCGGACGGCACGCTCAACGAGCTGGCGGGACCGGAGCTTGCCGGAATGGACCGGTTCGCCGCCCGCAAGAAGGCGGCGGAGCTGCTCAAGGCCGCCGGCGCCCTCGTCAAGGAGGAGCCCTACGAGAACAATGTCGGATATTCCGAGCGCGCAGACGTGCCGGTGGAGCCGAGACTGACGATGCAATGGTGGTTGCGCTACCCGCGGGTCGAGGAGGCCAAGGAGGCGGTGCGCGACGGACACATCAAGTTCTACCCGGAACGCTGGGCGAAGGTCTACCTCCACTGGCTGGACAACATCCAGGACTGGTGCATCAGCCGGCAGCTGTGGTGGGGGCACCGCATCCCGGTCTGGTATCGGAAGGGCCTCGATCGCGAAAAACTCACCGCTGCCGATCTGCGCGATCCGGAGAAGGTGCATGTTTCCCTCGGTGGCCCCGCCAATCCGCAAGAGTGGGAGCAGGAGGAGGATGTGCTCGACACCTGGGCCTCGTCCTGGCTCTGGCCGTTCGCCACGATGGGCTGGCCGGATGAGGAGGCGATGGAGCAGGCCGGCTTCGACTATTTCTATCCGACGTCGACCCTCGTAACGGCGCCGGACATCATCTTTTTCTGGGTTGCTCGGATGATCATGGCCGGACTCGAGTTCGTCCGGCCGGGCGAGTCGATTGAGCGGCGCATTCCGTTCAAGAACGTCTATTTCACGGGGATCATCCGCGACAATCTCGGGCGCAAGATGTCGAAATCGCTCGGCAATTCGCCGGATCCGCTCGACCTGATCGGTCGTTACGGAGCCGATGGGCTGCGCTTCGGCATCATCTCGATCGCACCCCAGGGGCAGGATATCCGGTTCGCCGAGGAGCGCATCGAATTCGGGAAGAACTTCTGCAACAAGCTCTGGAACGCCTGTCGTTTCCGTCAGATGAGCGGACCCGCCGGGGACAACGCCTCGCTCAATGCGATCGTGAAGCGCCTGGATCCGGCGAAATTCGATGCAGACGATCATGCGATTCTCGACCGGATGCTCACGGTGATCCGGGACGTCGACCGCTGTTTCTTCGAATTCGAATTCAGCGCGATCGTTCAGGTCCTGTATGGATTCTTTTGGAACGATTTCTGCGACTGGTACGTCGAAGTTTCGAAGACCAAGCTTCAGGAGGCGGACACAAGGTCGAACTGTCTCGCAATCCAGGACCTGGTCCTCCGGCAGACCCTGCTGCTGCTGCACCCCTTCATACCGTTCATCACAGAGGAGCTGTGGAATCAGCTCGGCTACGGTCTGCCGGGCACGTTTCTGACCCGCGACGCGCGGATGGAGGATGCCTCCGACTACGTCATCGCGTTCATCGCATCCTGTGTGAAGCTCGATCGCGCGGCGATTGAGGTTGTGGAAAACCTCAAGGCGCTCGCGTCGCAAGCACGCGCGTTGAAAGCCGAGTACGACCTTGCGAGCCGGCGCGACGTGCGGTTCTTCATGACGGCAGGCGATCCGGAATGGGCGCTCGTGACCGCCAGTCTTGGGAAGCTGCTCCGGATGTGCGGCGCGTCCGAGATCGTTCGAAAAGACAACGTCGAGGGCGCTCCGGCTGTGGTGACTTCACTCGGCACACTCTATCTCGACCTGGCATCGACGGTGGACGTCGCCGCCGAGAAGCAGCGCCTGATGAAAGAGCTTGAGAAACTCGCGCAACACATCGCAGGAACCGAGACGCGGCTCGCAAATCCGGTGTTCATCGGGAAGGCGCCGCCGCAAATCATCGAGGGAGCGAGAAAGCAGCTGGCCGAATTGAAGGCTAAAAAGGCGGAGATCGAGCGACTGATGAGCGCCTTGAACTAGGCGGCTCTCCCGACCCTGTCATTCGCCGACGATCTTCACGAGAACGCGCTTGCGGCGCAGCCCGTCGAATTCGCCGTAGAAGATCTGTTCCCACGGACCGAAGTCGAGTTCGCCGCCCGTCACCGCGACGACGACTTCGCGGCCCATGATGGTCCGCTTGAGGTGGGCGTCGGCATTGTCCTCGCCCCGGTTGTGGGCGTACTGGCTGTGCGGCTTCTCCGGCGCGAGCTTCTCGAGCCACTTCTCGAAATCCGCGTGCAGACCCGATTCGTCGTCATTGATGAAGACCGAGGCCGAAATGTGCATCGCATTCACCAGTGCGATGCCCTCGCGAATGCCACTTTCGCGAAGCGCCGCCTCGACCTCCGGCGTGATGTTGAGGAACGCCCGGCGGGCGGGCACCTCGAACCAGAGTTCCTTCCGGAAGGATTTCATGGGGCGCATCATCGGGAATCCGAGGCCCTGAGGCGAATCCTATTCCCGCATCTCCGTTGCCATCCGATGGTGGGTGTGCGAGGCCTGCTCGCAGGCGATTTCCACCTGATTCGCGAGCAAGCTCGCCTCCTCCAACCGGATCAGTCCCGTCTCAGCTGAAGCCGAGGACCGGATGCGGGGCGTAGAGTTCCTCCAGTGAGGCAGTCTCCTCAGGCGCGAGGTGCACGGAGAGTGCGGCGACTGCGTCTGCGAGATGGTGCGGCTTGGTGGCCCCGACGATCGGCGCCGTGATGAACGGCTTGCCGAGCATCCACGCAAGCGCGATCTGCGCGCGCGGAAGGCCGCGCTGCCCGGCGACCTGCCCCAGGCGGTCGACGACCTTGCGGTCGCTCTCCTCGGTCCGTGAGTACATGCCGTTCCCGAACTGATCGGTCTCGGAGCGCTTGGTGGCTTCAAGCTTCCAGGGTCGGGTCAGGCGGCCTCGGGCGAGGGGGCTCCAGGGAACAACGCCAATGCCCTCAGCCCGGCAGAGGGCCAACATTTCGCGCTCTTCCTCGCGATAAAGCAGATTGTAGTGGTTCTGCATGGACACGAAGCGCGTCCAATGGTGCCGATCGGCGAGGTAAAGCGCCTTGGCGAACTGCCATGCGTACATCGAGGAGGCGCCGATGTAGCGCACCTTCCCTGATTTCACGACATCATGCAGCGCTTCCAGGGTCTCCGCGATCGGTGTTTCGTAGTCCCAGCGATGAATCTGGTAGAGGTCAACGTAGTCCATCGCGAGCCGGCGGAGGCTCTCGTCGAGCTCGTGGATGATGGCCTTCCGGGAAAGACCGCGTCCGTTCGGTTCGTCGCGCATGACGCCGTGAACCTTGGTGGCGACAACAACCGACTCCCGGCGGGCGTTGCGTTTGAGGAAGCGGCCGAGGACCTCTTCGCTGGCGCCGCTCGAGTAGACGTTGGCGGTGTCGAAGAAATTGATCCCCAGATCGAGCGCCTGGCGCAGGAACGGCTGGCTGTCCTCCTCATTCAGGCTCCACGCATGGCGCCCCGCCTTGGCTTCGCCGGTGGCGGGCGCGCCATAAGTCATGCAGCCGAGGGCGATTCGCGAGACCTTGAGGCCGGTTGGGCCAAGATTCACATAGTTCATTTTTGCCTTTCTGCGTCTCCGATTCGAGCCGCGTAAACCGTTCCGATCACATTGCCCCGAGTGACGCCGATGACAAGGCGCATTGGAGGAAACGCCTTTGCCCAGGAACGTCCCCGACATGGAAAGACCACAGTCAGGCCCGGATCATCTCATCGGAGCCACAACCGCAAAACGCGGTTTTGCTCGCGACGGGAAGAAACTTGTAGCCGGGGGCGTTGACCCCGGCACAGACCGGCCTCATCGCGGCCGGCTACAACCCAGCGCCTGTTTCACAGGAAGCAAGGAAGGGAAACGAAACCGATCGGACCAGAGACGAGCGAAAGATGGAGTTACCTCCCGTGACAGGATTTTCTCAAAGGCCCACGTGCATCTGAACGTTTGAATGATCCGACGAAACAACGTATACTCATTTTCCGGCGTCACAGTCCGGTCACCGAATTCCATGAAAACCGTCGTTTGGGGCATCCTCGCGCTCTGCGTGCAAGTTGTCTCGCGTGGGGCAGTGCTGCCTTTCTACGCCCTTCCGGAAGGCGCGCCCACTCCGGAACCGTGGACCTCTCTTAAGTCCTATCAATTGCGGAATCCGGACGTTGGCGCGCCGTTGCGCTGCTTGTGTCGGGTGGCGGCACGGCGCCTCTGAGTGTTCTGGACGCGCATGACCCGAGGGCCGGACCACGTCGACGAATGGCGCAAGCCGTGTCATTGAGACCTTATGAAACCGAATGCTGAAACGTCATGGACCACTGGTGAACTCAACGCGTTGATCCGCAGTTATCAGGGCGCGGCCGTCCTGGCGGCTGCCGCCGAACTGGATCTGTTCTCCTGCCTGGACGCGGGCCCCGCGACAGCGCGGACCCTCGCGAAGCGGACGACGTGCGACCTGCGAGGTCTGACCATTTTGCTGGATGCGCTGGCGGCACTGCGGTTGGTGGTCAAGAAAGGCGATTGCTATTCGCCGGGTCCCGGAGTCGCGGAAGTGTTCACGCACCGGGGAACGCACACCGGCCTCGCGATGGCCCAGCACCAGGCGAACTGCATGCGTCGATGGGGGCAGCTTGCATGCACCGTCAAGACGGGCCGCCCGGCGAGGCGGATCGCGAGCGTCCGCGGCCCGGCCGGGGATCGCGAGTCGTTCATCGGGGCAATGGACAACACCTCCGCGCCTGTCGCCGATGCCGTTGTGCAGCGCGTTCGACCGCTCGAATTCCGCCAACTGCTCGACATCGGCGGAGCGTCGGGCACCTGGACGATCGCCTTTCTGCGCGCATGCCCCGCTGCGAAGGCCATCCTCTTCGACCTTGCGCCGGTGATTCCGATGGCCGACCGCAGGCTGCGGGCTGCGGGATTGCGCGATCGTGTGCAGCTGGTCCCGGGCGACTACACCTCCGATCCACTGCCGGCGGGCGCCGATCTGGCCTGGGTCAGCGCCATCGTTCACCAGAACTCGCGCGCGGAAAATCGCATGCTCTTCTCGAAAGCGTTTGCCGCCCTGACTCCGGGCGGACGCATCGTGATCCGCGACATTCTGATGGACGCTGCGCGCACCGGACCTGTTTCCGGCGCACTCTTCGCCGTCAACATGCTGGTCGGCACAAACGGTGGCGGCACATTCACCTTCGGCGAATTGCGCGAGGATCTCGAGTCTGCCGGCTTTGTGAAGGCGGCTGTCCTTCACAAAGACGAGGGCATGAGTTCGATTGTCGTCGCCAGCAAGGTGGCGGAACGGCGTTCCGTTCCGCAGCGGGCCGGCGCGGGACGCCGCGCCGCCACGGGGACCAGCGTCATGTGATGCGATGCACGGTAGGAACGGCGTTCCGTTCCGCAGCGGAGTCTCGCGGGACGCCCGAAGCAAAAAGGTCTGGCCTCGTTTGTCCCGTGGGTCCAGACCCGATCGATGATGCGAATACCCCTGGAAACGCTGTGCGGGTTTCTGTTGGCGACCCTCGCGCTGCGGGGGGCAGAGACGGGCCTTCAGGTCAAGATTCAGGCGGGCATCGTTGAAGGCAAGACGGAGGGCGACATCAGGGCATTTCTGGGGATTCCGTACGCAGCGCCTCCGGTGGGCGATCTGCGCTGGAAGCCGCCTGTTCCGGTTGCTCATTGGAACGGCGTCCGGAAGGCCACGGAGTTTGGACCGCGTCCGATGCAGCCCACCGTTTACAAGGACATGGTGTTTCGGGATCCGGGCTGCAGCGAGGACTGCCTGTCGCTCAATGTGTGGACTCCGGCGAGAAATTCCGAGGCCAGGCTCCCGGTTATGGTCTGGATATTCGGAGGCGGTTATCTTGCCGGAGGGACATCCGAACAGCGCCAGGATGGCGTCCATCTGGCGGATCGGGGCGTGGTCGTCGTATCGATGAACTACCGGCTCGGGCTGTTCGGCTTCTTTGTCCATCCGGAACTGATCCGGGAATCGCCAGATCACGCAGCGGGAAACTATGGGCTCATGGATCAGCTGGCTGCGATCCGGTGGGTGCATGACAACATCGCCGGATTTGGCGGCGATCCGGCCAACATCACGATCTTCGGAGAAAGCGCCGGGTCGTTTTCAGTCTCGGCGCAGATGGCATCGCCCCTCGCAAGGGGTCTGTTCCAGAAAGCCATCGGGGAGAGCGGAGCAGCATTCTTCAGCCGCGGGCTTCCCCAGGAGCCGCTTGAGGCCCGCGCCCAGAAAGACGCCGAATCGGTCGCCAGAAGGGTGGGTGCCCGCACGCTGGCAGAGTTGCGTGCGATGCCGGCACAGGTGCTGTTGGATGCGGTGACCAAGTCGTCGGCCTTGGGGGCGCCCGGCTTTGGCCTCGATGTGGACGGAAATTTTCTGCCGGAACCCGCGGCATCCATTTTCAGCGAGGGGAAACAGAACGATGTCCCGCTGCTGGTCGGCTGGAACCGCGATGAGGCAGGTGTTTCGCTTCCGACAAAAACGCCGGCCGTCGAGCGCATGAAAAAGATCGCTGGCGACGAGTTCGGAAACGACGCCGGGGAGTTCTTGCGGCTGTATCCGTCGGACACCGAGCAGAGCGCGGCGCGTTCGGGCGCGGAATTCGCAGGCGATCGATTCATCGCCTTCTCAACCTGGGCCTGGGCGGAAATGCAGGCGAAGACCGGCAGACAACCGGTTTTTCAGTATCGCTTCGATCGTGCGCCTCCGACGGATTTTCTTGGCCGGAAGCACGGGGCTTTTCATTCGGCGGAGATCGTCTATGTCTTCGGCGCATTCGACGCCCAGCCGCAGGTACCGTGGACGCCCGCCGACCGGGAGGTGAGCGATCTCATCCAGTCCTATTGGACGAATTTTGCGCGAACCGGCGATCCGAACGGCCCTGGTCTGCCAAACTGGCCGGCGCATTCCTCCTCCAGCGGATGGCAGGTGATGCACCTTGATTCGCCGTCCGCGGCGCGTCCGGACGAATTCAGGGACCGCTATCTGTTCCTTGCGCGGGAGTGGGGAAAATAGACCGTCCGTCAATCACTGCTGGCGCGGACCTGACCGGGCCACTGACCTCCTGGCCCGCGCGCGCCACCCTGGCATCCCGCACGCTTCCGGTGCGATCAAGGAAGCACCTTGAGGCCTGCGGCCTGCGCCACGGCACGCTGGCGTGCGTCAAAGGTCAGAAACACGCGGGATTTTGTCGCCACGGCCGCAGCCACATTCAGCAGATCCATCCCCCTTACGCCGAGCGTCATGGTATGCGCGCCGCCGATACGTTCTGCGGCGGATATTGCCTCGCTCCATTGCAACGCACTCTCCACCAGATTCCCAGAGGTGAGGTCCGTATCGATCTGCGCGAGCGCAGCGCGCGCATCAGTTTCGGTGACTGGGACGGAATGGGTCTTCGTGCGAAAGACCGCCAGGCGAATGGCGTTGCGCAGTTCATGCCGCTGCAATGCCGTGAGGGCGAGCGGCTGACGTTGGCCCTTCACGAACGCGGCCGCGGCCGCCGAGTTCGCGTCGCGCAGGTACAGCGACACCAGAAAGGATGCATCAGCGTACGTCATCGCGATCCGCTGAT